>Ga0307378_10000954_pt1 | contig 48022 bp, 39 predicted proteins | sample UN1MG_FD_202238 | JGI IMG/M metagenome (GOLD analysis project Ga0307378, IMG submission 202238) | Soil microbial communities from Risofladan, Vaasa, Finland - UN-1 | ecosystem: Environmental > Terrestrial > Soil > Coastal area > Acid sulfate soil | place: Finland: Risofladan, Vaasa | collected... | reverse complement strand
CCAGTACGACGCCGTCACCTACGTCATGAACGAGACGTCGACCGGCATCCGTAACCCGATCGAGGAAGTCTGTGCGCTGCTGAAATCCAAGTACCCCGACGTGTTCATCATGGTCGACGCAGTCAGCGCGATGGCGGGCGAGGACATCCCCGTCGACGACCTCGGCATCGACATGATCTTCGCCGGACTGCAGAAGTGCTTCGGCCTGCCCGCCGGCCTCACCGTGGTGATGATCAGCGACCGCTTCTTCGAACGCGCCAAGGAAATCAAGACACCCGGCTTCTACTTCAACGCGCTCAAGCTCAAGGGCAACCACGACAAGCACCAGACGCTGACCACGCCGTCGATCCCCCAGGCCTTCGCGCTCGACGCGCAGCTCGACGACATGTTCGTCGAGGGCCTCGAGAACCGCTACAAGCGGCACGCCGAAATGGCGGCGATCGTCCAGGCATGGGCGAAAGAGCACTTCGCAATGTTCTCCGAGGAAGGCTATTACTCCAAGACCGTCTCCTGCATCGATAACACCAAGGGCGTCAGCATCGCCGACCTCAACAAGGAGCTCGCCAAGCACAACGCGATGATCAGCAACGGCTACGGCAAGCTCAAGGAAACTTGCTTCCGCATCGCCCACATGGCCGACACCCAGATCTGGGAGATTCTCGGCATCCTGGCGTTGATCGAGCGCGTCCTCGGCTTCAAGAAGTGGGTGTGATCCTGATCCGATAACGGAGAATTGAATTCCCTTGCGTCGGCGCCCCGGCGGAGGGAAGGAGGAAATAGAATGAGCTGCAAAATTCTGCTTTGTGACCCGATCCCCGACACGGTCAAGAACCGCCTGGAGGCGGCCGGTCATCATGTCGACGTCAAGCACGGCATGAGCCCCGAAGAGCTGGCCGAAGTGATCGCCCCCTACGCCGGTGTCGTGGTTCGCAGCGCCACCAAGGTGCGCCAGGTCGCGATAGACAAGGCTGAAAACCTCAAGGTTATCGTTCGCGGCGGCGTGGGCATCGACAACATCGACCACGAATACGCCCGCAGCAAGGGCATCAGCGTGCGCAACACTCCCACCGCCACCTCTAACTCGGTCGCCGAGCTGGCGATGGGCCACATGTTCTCGCTCGCCCGCCACATCCCCGAAGGCACCATGACGCTGAGGAACGGCGAGTGGGCCAAGAAACAGCTCAAGGGCACCGAGCTGCTCGGCAAGACGCTTGGTCTCATCGGCATCGGCCGCATCGGCGCCGAGCTGGCCAAGAAGGCGCTCGCCCTCGGCATGGACGTCATCGCCTACGACCTCTACGTCACCGAGAGCCCGGTCGAAGGCGTCAAGCTCGTCAGCCAGGACGAGGTCCTCGCCAACGCCGACTACATCAGCCTCCACATCCCCTTCGACAAGGAGAAGGGCGCCGCCGTCGGCACGGCCGAATTCGCCAAGATGAAGGACGGCGTCTACCTGGTCAACTGCGCCCGCGGCGGCGTGGTCGACGAGGACGCCATGCTCGCCGCCCTCGACAGCGGCAAGCTGGCCGGTGCGGGAGTCGACGTCTTCATCGGCGAGCCCACTCCGCGCCCCGACGTCGTCGGCCACCCCAAGGTCTTCTGCACGCCCCACGTCGGCGCCAGCACGGCCGAGGGGCAGGACCGCGTCGCCGACCTCGTCGTCGAAGTCCTGCTGGAGGAGCTCGGCTGAGAAACGACAACCACCTCACTGCCGGACAGTCGTGGCGGTGAGTAGTTGAATCTGCGGGCGGGTGCTGCGGGGCGCCCGCCCGTTCTCGTTATCGCAGGAGTCGGAACATTGGAAGGTTTGCTCAATTCGATTGACGCCTTCGACAGGGCGGTCGTCGACTGGATTCAGGCCAACCTCCAGTGGGATTGGCTCACCGCGGCGATGAACATCGTCACCGACAAGGTCTACTGGTACCTGCCCCTCGCCGCCCTGCTCATCTTCTTCATCGTCAAGGGCGGCCGCCTGCGCGCCGCGGCAATCCTGTTCCTACCGTTGATCTTGCTCTCCGATGCAGGCACCGCCAGGCTGCTCAAGCCCCTCTTCGGCCGCCCCCGGCCCCTCGGCCACGCCGGGCTCTCCCTGCCCTCGGTGCACGCCGCCAACGCCTTCGCCATCGCCACGCTGCTGTCCCACTTCGTCCGCAGACTGCCCTTCAGCATCTTCGCCTTTGTCGTCGCCGCGCTCGTGGCCTACAGCCGCGTCCACATCGGCGTCCACTACCCCACCGACGTCGTAGCCGGCACCGCCGTCGGCATCGCCGACGCGATTATCATTATCGTGATCTATCTGATCTTCCGCGCCCGCCTCGAACGCACCGTGCCCTGGCTCTTCCCGCCGGAGAAGACGTCTGAGTGAATTGAAGTCAAAGATGGTTGGATTCCGTCTCCAAGGATTTCGCTACGCCTACCCGGATTCTCATCTTCGCGATAAAAGGGGGACTCAACGCTGACAGGAATGTCAGTGCTTCTCATTCCCCTCCTTCTCGCGCTGTTTATCCACTTCCTGATGATATTTGACCGCCTCCATACGATATTGGCGAGCGCCTTCCAGCAATTCATCGTTGTACACCACGGTGATCACCACTACGTTTCCATCGCGCACGTCCTCGCTCCGGTATTTATTGATCAGATCGTGGAACGGCTTTATGTAAGGCGGATTGCCTATGAATCTGACTTCCCTGAAAGGATCCTTGTGATTCTCCGCGGCATACTCCTCATCCGTGTAAACCAGATACTGCCGCCAGGTAATGGCATCGTCGACAAGATATGTCGAGATCGTGAAATCCAGACCATGTTCGAGCTTGCTCTCCAGCCAGGAGAGAGTTGCCTCGGAACCGCCCTGATTCCGCAGCCGCTCCAGGCGGATCCTATTCGTAGTCATATGGAAGTTGATAAACCACGTATCTCCGAGATCGGCAAAGAAATCCGTTATGTCGACGTAATTCTCGCCGTCCAGGATGTTCGGACCCTGGAATGTCCCGGCCGATATCATCGCCTTCACCAGGCGTAATTCGTCGGCGACAAGGAATTCCTGGGTCGGCGTTGCAAAACCGAAAAGTTCCTGCCCGGAATCCTGCGAACGATACTTGTAGACCTGCCTCCCATCGATTAGCACGCCAAGCGGATCAATCTGGCCCAAATCGCTCGCCCTCGTGACCAGCGAATCCAGCTCGTCGAAACGGAACACCCAGAGCGAACCACCTACGTCGCTTATCGCCTCGATCTTCCCTTCTATTTCTAGTTCCTTAGGGGCATCGGCCTTATAGAATTTTAATTTCCTTAACTTCGCACCTGTCGCCGAGTTAAAGCCATCCTGCAGCAAGGGCGGTAAGTATCCCGGAAAAGTACTCGGCCTCGACTCCTCAATATATTTCTTGTATAGCCCGTACGCCTCGCGCCCCATCAGTCCCGCCCTGTCCTCATGAAGAATGTAGGAATAGTGCCCCATCGGGAACCAGAGCAAAATCTCCTCGGCACTCTGTGATTCTTCCTGGGCGCAGAGCAACCCTCCAAGTGGATAAAGAAGAAAAACACACAGCACGGTGCTTCTGAGAATACTCATGCCATCACCCGCTTTGTATTTTAAATCAAGCACAAGCGAAAAGAGGGCGTTCCCGAAGAATGTGGCTGTTCTGAGGCTCTCATAATACTAAACGCATGAGAATCAGGAATTGGCAATTATTTTATCTATAGGCGTTCAAGCCGTTTATTTACAAGAGTTTAGTCGATTGAAATTTTTAAATTGTAGGAGTTCTTCCGGTCCGGGGGCCTGCTGAAGCCGGGCAGATTTCAATCTAGGATTTAAAGCCGGACGGCCAGGAACATTACGAGAATTTCCCTAATGCCGTTCAGAAATCTCAGCTCACTCGCCCTTGGCCTGCGCCTTGCGCCGCAACAGCTCGGCGGCTTCGTCCATCAACTCCACGGCGCGGCGGATCTGCCCGTCGACCGGGAGGAAAGCCCGGAAACCGGCCTCGTTGCCTGCGATCCTGCTGACCACCTCCAGGGTGATCCGCGAGGCGAGGAAATCCTTGTCCTTCTCCCACTGACCCTCGTCGAAATTCACTTCCCTCGTCTGCACGAAAGCGCGGAAATCCTCGATTACCTCGGCGCCCGCCCTGAAGCTCTCGTCGGTACCGGGGTGCTGGCCGAGCCAGCGGGTGACGTAATCGAAGATCACGCCGGTAAGGAAGATCTGCTGCGACAGCGTCGTCAACTCCTCCTCTTCCACCACCTCGTCGGGCTGGAGGCCGTTGCCGCCGTAAACCACGCGCCCCAGGTCGGTGTGCGCCATCTGCATCGGCTCCTCCCGCCCGTTGGCGTCGGGAGCGTAGTACTCGTCGAAGCTGCCGGGAGTGTAGGCGCGCTGGATCAGGCGCCCCGAGGGGGTGTAGTAGCGCGCCGTGGTGAGGGCGATGGCCGCCCCGTGGCTCAACGGCAGCACCGTCTGCACCAGCCCCTTGCCCCAGCTGTTCTCGCCGACCAGCAGCGCCCTGTCGTGGTCCTGCATCGCGCCGGCGACGATTTCCGACGCCGAGGCCGAGCCGCGGTTGATCAGCACCACGATCGGCCCCTGCCAGCACGAGTCCCCGGTATCGGCCTCGTAATCCACCCGCGAGGCTTCCATGGCGCCCTGCGTGTAGAGGATCAGGCCCTCGTTGAGGAAGCAATTGGCCACCGCCACCGCCTGATCGAGGTCGCCGCCCGGGTTGCCGCGCAGGTCGAACACCAGCCCGGTCATGCCCTGCTTCTTGAGCTGAGCGACGGCTTCCTTGACCTCGTCGCCCGAGGTGCGGGAGAAGCGTGTGAGGCGGACGTAGCCCGTAGCATCATTAAGCATCAGCGCGTAAGGGACGGTCTTGAGCGAGATTTTTTCGCGCTTGATCACGATGTCCAACGGCTCGGGAAGGCCCTCGCGCATGATCGTCACCGTGACCTCGGTGCCCTCGGAGCCGCGCAGCTTGCGCGCGTTGTAATCGAGATCATGGCCGGAGGTCGCCTCGCCGTCGATCGCGTTAATCAGGTCGCCGGTGCGGATGCCCTGCCGCGAGGCCGGGCCGCCCTCCATCGGCGAGATCACGGTCATCTCGTTGGCGCGGATGCCGACGGTCAGGCCGACGCCGTAATACTCGCCCTCCTGCTCCATCATCAACTGCCTGAGCTGGGAGGGGGGGAAGTAGTTGCTGTGGGGATCGAGCCGGCTCAGCATGCCGCGGATCGCCGCCTCGACCACCTCGCCGGCGTCGATTTCCTCAATGTAGTTGTCGCGAATCACCTCGAGCAGGCGTGCCACCCTGTCGAGGCCGCTCAGCGCTTCGCTGTCGTCGCGCTCCTGGGCATATATCCCCTGGGCAAGCGCGGTAACCACCAAGAGCACGGCCAGCAGTTGCGCGAAACTCCGTCCGACGTTGAACCTCATCATGTGCTCCTCTCACCCACCGGGTCCCCAAGCCCGGCGCGGCAAATCCTGTAGATTGTGTACTCCAATAAGTAGCGTTCGTCCACTCCCGCCGATTTTATCGAGTTCTCCAGCTCGAAGAGAAGGCGGTGGATGCGGTGCAATTCTGTCGTCGAGAACATCCTTGCCTGCCTGAAAACCCGGTCGCGCCAACGGCCGAGGCCCGCAATTTCCGCAACTTTGTCATGAGGTAATTTGCGATCGAGCAGATCGCGAACCGTCAGCAGTTGCCGGAACTGCATCTGCAGGCTGAAGCTGATCTGCAGCGGATGCTTGCCCTCGTCCAGCAGCCGCCCGAGCGAGTTGAAGGCCGCATCGGCGTCGCGCGCCCCGATCGCGTTGGTCACCTCCCAGATCGCGTGATCCCGCGCCATGTTCAGGCTCTTCTCCAGATCCTCGTAATCGATCTGCTTGCGCCCGCCGCAATAGAGCATCACCTTGTCCAGCGCGTTGCGGATCATCAACAGGTTCGAACCGAAGAGCTCCTCAATCAGCGTGGTCGCCGACGGCGGCAGCGAATAGCCTCTCTCCCGAGCGTAAGAGGCGATCCAGCCGCGCAGATCATTGCCGCGCAGGGGATCGCATTCGATGATCTCGATCCCCTCCTTCTTCAACTTCAGCAACGCGTGCCGCTTGTCGAGGGAATCGGCCTCGAAGATCAGCGTCAGGTCCGGGTTCGGCGACTTGAGACATTGCTCGAGGGCCGAAAGTTCTGGGCTTTTTGCAGGAACCTTAAGCGCTCCGGCGTGCCTGACCACCAGCACCCTGTGGCCCGCCAGCAGCGAGCCCATGGAAGCCTTATCGAGGATCTCGAATATCCCGGCTTCCTCAGCATCAATCCGTTCCAAGCCCGCGTCGCTCTCCCCTTCCGCCAACAGCAGCTTGGCCGCGCGGGCTACAACGCGATTCTTGAGGTGAGTTTCCACACCAAGGAGTAATAGTACGCGTGGAATTTTTTCCGCTGATGCGGATTTGAGAAATACTGTTGCCTGCATGGCGCTTAGAAGCCGGTCAGGATCGTGCTGACCACGCTCTTGGCGAAGTCCTCGGCAGCCCGCTGGACAGACGCCGACTCCTGCGACACGAAGTCGGCCCCCTCCTCGCTAAGCTGATACTCGCTCTGGAAGCGGAAGCCGTCCTGCTTCCAGATCACCTTGTCCTGCTGCAGGTCCCGGAAGATGATGTTGGCGGTGATGTAGATCAGGTAGGAGGTCGCCATGCCCTCCTCGTCGATCGCCCGGGGGAGGTAGCGGTAGGAGGTGATCTCGCCGCTCAACACCGCATCGACGCCGGAGGTCTCGGCGCTGAGCCGGAAATCGCCGCGAGTGAGAAATTCCGAGTAGATTTCGCCGGTGATGATTTCTTCAAGGCCCGGAGTGGTGGTCAGGTTCCTGAAGGTGGGCACGCCGATCTTGAGAATGTGGGGCGGCAGGAAGCTGCCGCGTCCCTCCAGCGAGTAGCCGCAGGCCGAGAGCAGAACGGTTGGCACAAGCAGGGCCAAAGCCAGTAGTACGCGTATTGTTTTCATCACCGGCAATATACCAAATGCAGGGGAAATAAACCACAGAATTCAAAGCATTCCGCGTTGATTCATGCCTTTGAGAACCATCTCGACGATCTCCGGCGGAGAGAAGCGGCTGTTGTTGACCACGAGGTCAAACTCCTCGCGGCCGCCGATTTTATGCTCGAAATGGTACTTGAAGAACTCTTCGCGCACTTTGTCCATCGACTTGAGATGTTTCAACGCCGCCGCAGCATCGGTGAACTCATGGTCCACGAGGATACGCGAGCAACGCCATTCGATCGGCGCCACAATCTGCAGGTGGAACCCGCCGTCCATCTCGGCGCAGAGATGGAATCCGCCGCGCCCGATGATCACCGCGTAGCCGTGCCAGGCGAGGCTCTTGATCACCCGCGCCGTCCTGATGAAGATCTTGTCGCGCGAAGGCAGCTTCAAAACCATGTCGCGCAGGAATTCCTCGAAGGCGGTGCGGTGCTCCGAGGTCATCGATCTCACAATCCTGTCGGAAATCTTCTCGTCGTGGGCCACAAGCTCCACAAGGCTGCGGTCGTAGACATCCCACAGACGATCGGGCCCCGAGCGCTCGTTCAGCTTCGCCACGAGACCGCTGGCCACCTCGAAGGCGTCGCAACCGTAGAATCGCGAGATGGTCACGAACGGCCGCACCTTCTTACGCTCGCTCGGATAGTGAAACCTGCGGACGGCGTCGACCACCCTGGCTATGCGGTCGTCCACTTCCTTGGTCACCCAATTCTTCAAGATCGGACTCCGAAATTAATACATGTGACGGATAATAGCTCTGCTAAAAATTTAATTTACCGAGGTCTTATAAGCAAGCCGTCCATTTGACCTCTCTAAGCAAGACACCCCCCGAGGGCCGCACTGTCTTCATTGCGCAATTAGCTGGTGTAACATAGAATTTATCTGTCTATTAGGGGGAGGAATCATGACGACCATACGAAAAACACTTACCATACTTATCGTACTGTGCGTGCCCGCGGCTCTCTGCTTTGCCGAGGAGATCATCGCCATCCGCGGCGGCACGATACTCACCGTCACAAACGGCACCATCGAGAACGGCACGGTGCTGATACGTGACGGTAAGATCACCGCGATTGGAGCCGACATCGCGATACCTGCCGGCGCCGAGATCATCGATGTCACGGGCAAGTTCGTGATGCCCGGGATCATCGACTCCCACAGCCACATCGCTCTCAGTGGCGACATCAACGAAGCCACCTCGCCCACCACGGCCCAGATCCGCATGGTAGATGTGATCGAGCCTGATTCCTACTCGATTTACCTCGCCCTTGCCGGCGGCGTCACCGCCGCCAAGCTGATGCACGGCTCGGCCAACGTCATTGGCGGCCTCAACGCCACGGTCAAGCTGAAGTACCGCGGCAAAGTCGAGGACATGCTCATCCCCGGTGTGCGCCAGCAACTGAAGATGGCTCTGGGTGAAAATCCCAAACGCGTTTACGGCGACAGGGGTCGTTTACCTTCGACCCGCATGGGCATCTTCGCCCTTCTGCGACAGAAACTCCTCGACGCCCAACATTACAAAGCCGGCTGGGAGGCCTACCGCAAGAAGCTGGAAGAGGGCAAGGAGGCCGCGCAGCCCAAGCGAGATCTCGAACTCGACATGCTGGTCGACCTGCTCGATCACAAGATCACGATCGACTGCCACTGCTACGTCCACCAGGAAATCGTCGCCCTGCTGAAAATCGCCGACGAGTTCGACCTGCCGCTACTCTGCCTCAGCCACGCCTTCGGTGCCTACAAGGTCCGCGACGAGATCGCAAAACGCGGAGTCAGCGTCCTGACCCACACCGACTGGTGGGGCTACAAATGGGAGGCCTTTGACGCCATCCCTTACGCACCCGGCATGCTTTTGCGCGAGGGAATCAACGTGACTATCTGTAGCGACAGCGGCGATGTCATGCGCCGCCTCTTTCGCGAGGCTGCAAAGGTGGTCCGCTATTGCGGCATCAGCGACGACCAGGCGCTCGCGCTGATTACCATCAATGCCGCAAAAGCGCTCGAAATCGACGACCGCTGCGGCTCGCTCGAAGTCGGCAAGGACGGCGACGTCGCGATCTTCGACCGCCACCCGCTCGACGGGCTCACCAAATGCGTTATGACATTGATCGAGGGGAAGGTGATGTTCGATATCAACGCGCCCAAGACGGCCCTGGACCGCTGAGGAGACCCGAAATGACTAGAAAAGCGATTTTCCTGACCGCTGTAATCGCAGTACTGGTGGTCTCCACGGTAAATGCGGAGACGATCGCGATCATCAATGGCAACATTGTCGTCGGCAACGGCACGGTGATCGAAAACGGAACACTGCTGATCGAGGACGGCCTGATCAAGGCGGTTGGGGCCAATGTCGAAGTACCCGACGGCGCCACTCTCATCGACGCCGGAGGTATGCGCGTCCTGCCCGGCTTCATCGATCCATGCACCACCGTGGGAATGGTTGAGGTTCGCGCCGCTCAAATGACGGACGACACCAACGAGGCCACGCTGACGGCCACACCACACATGCGCGCCGGCGACGCGATCAATCCCGATTCCTCGGTCATCCCCGTGACCCGCAACGCAGGCATAACGACCGTGCTGGTCGTGCCCGGCAACTCGAATCCGATCAACGGCCAGGCGGCGGTTATCAACCTCTGCGGCCGGACAGTCGACGAGATGCTGCTCGCCGACGGCGTCGCGCAGGTCTTCAACCTCACACAGCGAGCCCAGAGACGCGACAGCTATCCGTCGACGCGCATGGGCGTGTTCGCCTTTGTCCGCCAAACCCTTTACGACGCCCGGAGCTATGCTGAGCAGTCCGCCAAGCCAGCCTCCTCGGAGGACGAAGAAGGCCAAAGCGGCGAGGAGCGGAAACAGCCCCGCAAGCGCGACCTGGCGATGGAAGCGCTGATTCCCGTCCTCAAAGGCGATGTTCCCGTGATCGCCGAGGCGAGGACGATTCAAGAGATCCGCGCCGCGCTCGCCATCGCCAAGGAATTCAACCTCAGGATGATCCTGCTGAATTCAGCTCACGCATACAAAATGCTCGATGAAATCAAACAAAGCGGATACCCGGTTCTCCTCGGAACCACATTCAGCGTCCCCGGCGATACCGAGCCCTACGATTGCTATTATTCGCTGGCCGCCAAAATTCACGAGGCCGGCATCCCGTTCGCCTTCACAACCGGCTCGGCCCACAGCGTCCGCAACCTGGCTGAGCACGCCTCGATGGCGGTCGCATACGGACTGCCTCCGGCCGCCGCGCTCGAGGCGTTGACCATCCGCCCGGCGGAGATCCTCGGCATCGCCGACAAGGTCGGGACTTTGGAGCCCGGCAAAATCGCCAATGTAGCGATCTTCGACGGCTGCCCGTTGCAGATCAAGAGCAAGGTGGTCAGGCTGATCATCAATGGCAAGGATATCCCGCTCGTCAGCCGCCAGGAGATGCTGAGAGATAAATTCGAGGATATCGAAAAATGAGATCATTAATCAGGTTGGGTGCTGCAGCGCTGTTTGCCGCGGCCTTGATTCTCCTGCCCGCATGCGCCGCCAGGAGGCCGGTCGAACAGCAAACGCAATATGAGTTCGACCTGCTGATCGTCAACGGCACGGTGGTGGACGGCTCCGGAGGCGCGCCCGAGCGGATCGATGTCGGCATCAAAGGCGATACTATCGCCGCCGTCGATATTCTCGAGGGCAGGACGGCCCGCCGCATCATTGACGCGGCCGGACTCTACGTTATGCCGGGTATTATCGACGTGCACAGCCACGCCGATTACGAACTGGTCGAGATGCCCGACGCACCCAACCTGATCCGCCAGGGGATAACCACTCTGGTGACCGGCAACTGCGGCGGCTCGGAGTTCCCGGTCGGAGAATATCTCGCGAAGCTCGAGCACAACGGCATCGCGCCCAACGTCGCCCTCCTCGTAGGCCACAACACGATCCGCAGCAGGGTGATGGGCATGGAAGCCCGCAAGGCTACCGCTGCTGAGATTGAAGAGATGAAAAAACTCGTGCGGGCGGGTATGGAAGAGGGCGCCGTCGGCCTCTCCACCGGTCTCAAGTACACACCCGGCACCTGGGCCGACACCGATGAAGTGGTCGAGCTTTCCAAGGTTGCCGCCGAATACAAGGGGCTCTACACCACCCACATGCGCGACGAGGGGCGCGGAGTGCTCGATTCCGTCCGCGAGACCATCGAGATCGGCCGCCGCGCCGGACTGCCGGTGCAGATCTCTCATCACAAGATCGCCAGCCGCGACCTCTGGGGCGCCAGCACGCAGACGCTCGAACTGGTCAACCAGGCTGTCAAAGAGGGCGTAACGGTCTACCTCGACCAGTACCCCTACCCCGCCACGAGCACCGGCCTGACGGTCCTCTTCCCGCCCTGGTGCCTCGCCAGGGGCCGGGAAGAACTCAATGCCCGGCTGAACGATCCCGAGCAACGCAAAAAGATCGCCGAGGGGATCATCGACAACATCCTCCATGACCGCGGCGGCTCCGATCCCTCAAACATCCTCATCGCCCACTGCTCCGCACGGCCCGAGGCCGAAGGCAGGAACGTAGCCGAATTGCTGCAGGCCGAAGGGCGCAGCATCAGCCTCGAAGAGGCGGCCAAGATTATCATGGAAATCCAGGCGGAAGGCGGCGCCCAGGCGATTTACCGCTGCCTCGCCGATGAGGACATCGAGCGCATCATGCGCCACCCGCTCACCATGATCGCCACCGACAGCCACATCTGCCAGTACGGCGTCGGCGTCCCCCATCCACGCAACTACGGTACCTTCCCGCGCGTCCTCGGCCTCTACGCCAGAGACAAGGGTGTCCTCTCCCTGCCCGAGGCCGTGAAAAAGATGACCTCGATCCCGGCCCAGGCGTTCTTCCTCTTCGGACGGGGAATAATCACACCCACCTTCAAAGCCGATATCGTCATCTTCAATCCCGACACGGTCTCCGATATCGCCACCTGGACCGAGCCGCACCAGTACCCCATCGGCATAGACTATGTCATCGTCAACGGAACGGTCGTCGTGGATGACGGCAAGCAACTCGATGCCCGCCCCGGAGAGGTCCTGCGCCACGAAGCGTTCAAGAGAAAGTGAGGGGAGCTTGATGAAGAAGTGCAAGATCGGCTCTGAAATCGCCGTCAATCTCAGGATCGACGGCATCGGAGAGGCAACCGTCATGCTCGACGATGTAGCCGCCAGGGCGGTCAGGATTACCGCCGAGGGCAAAGAGCACATCGAGCTCAATGGCAAGATAGTGTCGGCCGAAACCGACGGCACCGCAAAGAAAATCAAAATCATCCTTTGGACATTCGGCCTCGAGCCGGGGCGCTACCGCATCCTCGGCGTGCCCGTCGGCGGTGTCGGTGAGCGGATCGACATCGACCTCGAGGCGCGGTGCCGAGTGCTGGAGTTCGAGCTCTACTCCGAGCCGCGCCTGACCGACTGCGAAATAGGCGATATCGAGGCAAGCCTGGGAGACGAATGATGGAACGGCTGAAGATCAACAGCAGTATCCTCGAATTGGTCCAGGGCGACATTACCGCTCAGCAGGTCGATGCCATCGTCAACGCCGCTAACTCGGCGTTGGCCGGCGGAGGCGGCGTCGACGGCGCCATCCACCAGGCAGGCGGCCCGTCGATTATGGAAGAGTGCGGCCGTTTCGACGGCTGCCCCACCGGCTCTGCCGTGGTCACCGGCGCGGGCCATCTCAAGGCCAAGAACGTCATCCATGCCGTCGGCCCGATCTGGCGCGGCGGCGGCCGCGGCGAGCCGGAGTTGCTCGCGGGCGCCTACGCCGCGTGCATGAAGATCACCGCGGAGCTCGGCCACCGCTCGATCGCCTTCCCCTCGATCAGCACCGGCGCCTACGGCTACCCGGTCGAAGCGGCCGCGGAGATCGCACTCCGTACCGTCGCCGATCATCTGCGCGGAGAGACTTCCGTCGAGGTCGCGCGCTTTGTCCTCTTTGATTCATATACCCTCGCCGCCTATACCGACGCCATGGGCAAGCTGCATTCCTGACAAATGAGCGATTGCCGGGGCAAATTGACGTTAATTCTTGACTTATTTTTTATCTGGAATTAGATTCTAATTGGTGCCCACCGGCGGGCGAAACGGAATTTCGATCTGCCGGCTTGGGCGCTTTTTGGTGTACTCACAGACTTCAACTGCACCGTGCAACGAGCGACCGAAACACAACGGGAAGATTTCACTCATTGAATTGCAGCGGAACTGACTTCGAATCCCACCACACATCAGTTATCCGACAGGCCTTTTTCTCTCCACCGAAAGGGGGTGGTATCGGCTTTGAACGTCTGAGCAGCGGTGTCGACTCTAGTAACTAACAGCTTGGAGGTGCATTTTATGAGCGAGGAGAAGGAATGGAGAAAGCGCCTGACGCGCGCCGAGAACCAGGCTCTCGAGCCGGGCGTGCCGATCAGGGGCGAAATCCGCGGGAACATGACCCACATCAATATCCGTAGCCTTGCCAACGAATATAAACTTGGCAAGGCGTACGAACAAGTCAGAAACCTCGAGTTCCGTGCCGATAAGGAGGTCGAGCTTGAGGTATTCCCGCAGTACGTCAAGGCCCACCGCGCGCCGCGCGAGCGCCGGTTCACGGCAAGGACCGTGAGGCGGCCGGGCTACACCGCCGATGAGGGCTACCGCAACCGCAGGTCACGCTTGCACTACCCGAAGGGCAGGATGCTGGTCCTGGTGGACAAAGCCGTCTACAACGACGTGGCGGGCAGCATCGCTCAGTACGTCCTCGACGTCGGCAGGGACGGCTACTGGGCCACGATCCACGTCGTCGACGGCGGCAAGCCCGCCCATTACCGCAATTACATCAAGAGCAAGAATCCCGTCGGCGTATTCCTTGTCGGTGCGATTCCGGCTCCCTGGTACGAAATCGGCAGCGACCAGTTCCCCTGCGACCTCTACTACATGGACCTCAACGGCACCTGGAACGATCCTGACAGCGACGGCAAGTTTGAGGGACACATTGGCAACCTCGACCCGGAGATCTGGGTCGGACGGCTCTACACGCCGACCAAGAACGGCAACGACGCCAAGCTGATCACCGACTACTTCAAACGCAACCACAAGTTCCGCCTGGGACATCTCGGACACTCAATTTCGGCCATGGCTTACGTCGACGACGACTGGCAGGGCTTCGGCGACTGCGCCCTCGACCTGACATATCCCGCCTCCCAAATCACCACCTACACCACCCCGACGCAGACCGATGCCGACCTCTACAAGTCCGAAGTCAACTCGCTGAGGTCGTTCGTCCAGCTCTGCGCCCACTCACACGTCCACGCCCACGCTCTGCGGGTTGGCACGACCAACGAGTACATCAACTACCTCTTCTTCAAGGACACCAATCCGCCGAACGCCCACTTCTACAACCTCTTCTGCTGCGGCCCCGGCAGGTTCACCACTCAGGATTACCTCGCGGGCTGGTACATCTTCGACAAGGCCGGCGGCGGCACCAACCTGGGCCTGACGGCCATCGCCAGCGCCAAGTCGGGCTCGATGCTGATGTTTGAGGACTTCTATCGTCCGCTCGGTCGGGGCAAAACCATCGGCGAATCCTTCGTCGACTGGTGGCGCGCCCGCGGCCCCAGCCACGAGGCTTGGGAGCGCTACTGGTTCTACGGACTTGCCCTGCTCGGCGACCCGACGATGACCTGGTGGAAGGGCCTCGTGCCCACGCTGGAGCAGCCGCAGGAAAACGACGTCTTCGATTTCTACCCGAGGAAGATGGAGTTCAGGTGGGATCCGGTCAATATCTCCGGCGTCAAGTACACGCTCGAGATCGACGCCTTCCATGCCGTCAACGCCGGCAAGTGGGCTGAGGAGACAGGTCAGAGCTTCTTCGTCAAGCACAACCTCACCGGCAATACCTTCGACCACTACTTCGTTGGCGCTCAGCGAGGCCGTTGGCGCGTTCGGGCCAACGTCGGCGGCAAGCTCTGCTCCTGGTCGCCCTGGTCTTACTTCCGCTTCACGATCTGAGCGGAGCAGGGCCAGGCACCCGGCTCGGGCAACCGCTTGGGAAACAATCTTCAATCAACATCAGCAAGGAGGTAGCCATGTCAATGTCAGAGTTAAGTATCTGGATCAGAGACACCGCCGATCCATGCCTGCCTTACAAGAGCACGTCGCATAGCTGGATTGCCGTGATCTGGAGTTGTGGCATCAAACCGCTGGCCTTCGGCGATGTCAGGGACGGATTTTTTCCGCTCAATGTGCCGGGCGCGGCTCGCGGCAGGGTTCACGGGCAAGTTAAGGTTCCGCCGGGCTGCTACATCGTCTTCGCTTTCTCCCCGTGCAAGAACATCTTCACCGACATGACCTATGTTCAGGTCGGCTGCGGCGAGACCGCCTGCGTCAACCTGGTCACCAAACGCTTTTCATCCTGCACGTACCAACTCATCAAGACAATCGATATCGCCGCAGCCCTTGGCAAACACTACAAGCCGGGTTCCGAGGAAAAGGAAATCCCCCGGGAGTTGCTGGATCACGCCAAGAAAGCGCTGGAAAAACTTCTGGACTTCCTGCCCGACGATCCCGTGGTCAATGCACTGAAAACCACCGACAGGCATCTGGAGAAACTCGCGCAAGAGAAGGAATGAGTTGCAGGAGCGCTTGATCTGATTCCCTTGCAGGACTTCCCGCATCCGCCGACGGCGTTCCAGCGCCAACTTCGATCCGGACCGCCCTCGCCCCGGATACCGAAAAGGTTCCGGGGCGTAATCGCAATTACTGCCAAACCTCCAGGGGCTTGATTACGTTTAGGTATTAGCAGCCGTTTCGGGCACTGACCCACTTGTTGTTTTCGACTTGCCGGTGCGCGGGGGAGCCGGGGATCGATACTCTGAAGAGTCGAAAACCGGATTAGCCCTTGATATTTTTCCTTCAAAGTGTCATCTTTGTCACATGTGATACAAACCGCATATGATATAAATTGTGTAGGGTCCGGAAAATCAGACAGAGGAGAGGCAGATAAAAATGAACGAAAAACCGCTGATCAACCAACTGACTCGCCGTGAGCGGCAGATCATGGACATTGTCTACCAGATGGGCAAAGCCACGGCGGTCGATGTTGAAAACAATCTTCCGAATCCGCCCGGCAACGCCACGGTGCGAAAAATCCTGGGCAAGCTGGAGAACAAGGGCTTCCTCAAGCACGAGCGCGACGGCAAGCGCTTCGTCTACGCGCCCACAATCCCGGCTGACACGGCCCGCACGACGGCGATCGATCACCTCGTGGACACCTTCTTCAGGGGTTCGGCCGCCAGCGCGGTGGTGGCCTTGCTGGACCGCTCCAAGACCTCGCTCACGGAAGATGACACTGAGACGATCCTTAATCTTATCGAGGAAACTCGCAAAGAGGGCAGGTAGCCATGAATGCGACAGGGGTAATCGGGCCGGAAACGTTGGGAGTCATCAACATCCTGACCTTGATTTTCGACCTGGCGATCAAAAGCACTTTGCTGGTCTGCGCAGCCGGTTTGGTTGCGTTGCTGCTGCGAAGGAGGTCTTCGGCCACGACCATCGGCCTCCTCTGGACTTTCACGATTGCGGCTGTCGTGCTTCTGCCGGCCTTCATCATTGTTACGCCGCAGTTGAGTGTACCTTTAGTGCCTGACATCAGCACCTGGCTCCGATCGCAAGAAAGCGAATTCGCTGCGAGTGTCTTCGAGTCGGAAAAGCCGCCCGCATTCAACAGGTCCGAATCTGATTCACTGCGGTTTTCGGGCTCGGTGGCGGAAGACGGGCAGGGCGCCACGGCAGGCGCCTTCTTCATCCCCGAACTCCATTGGTCCGCCTGGATAGCCTTGGTCTGTCTTGCCGGCTCCGCACTCCTGCTGGTCTGGAGGCTTATCGGCAGGGGCGTTCTCTATTGGATCAGGCGCAAGGCCGTCCCCTTGGGCAACGCTCAGCTGACGCGCCTATTGGAAAAAGAAACCGCAGAGATGGGCCTCAAACGCAGGATCTCAATCCTCAGGAGCAACATCACCACGGTCGCTTTCGCATCCGGTATATGGCACACGGCCTTAATACTTCCTGCAGAGGCCGGAGAGTGGGATGAGGACCGCCTGCGGATGGTCCTGCTCCATGAGCTTGCCCACGTCAAGCGCGGCGACCTGTTGTTTGAGTTGTTGGCGCAGCTCGCGACGGCCTTGTACTGGTTCAATCCCCTCGTCTGGCTGGCGGCCTATCGGCTTCGCGTGGAGAGAGAGCGCGCCTGCGACGACTCGGTGATCAACACGGGAGTCAGGCAGTCCGAGTACGCGACACAGCTGTTGACCGTTGCCAGCGATATGGAAGTTGTGAGGCAGCCGCTATGGCAGGCGGCCACCATTTCCCAGGGCGCGAGCCTCAAGAACCGGCTGCTTTGCATTCTCAGCCCCAAGCGCAGGCGCTCGACCAGGCAGGGTTTCGCCGCCGTCCTCATCGGGCTCGTCGTCGTCCTACTCGCACTGCCTCTCGCAGCATTCAATCCCTGGCAGAAATCTCCAACCGAAGAGTATCTCCACCAAGCGGGAGGCGAGAGATTGCTCTCTCTGCTCGGCGACCTCCGCAATCCCGACTCGCAGGTCAGGATGCAGGCAGTCTGGTCCTTGGGCAAAATCGAAGATGAGAAAGCGGTGCGCGCGCTGCGTTCCGCCCTCGATGATAACGACTCCGGCGTCCGCTCCTCAGCCATTAACAACCTCGCTGCCAGGGGGGACGCGGGTTCCATCCCCTACTTCGTCGACTCGCTGCTCGACTCCGACTACCGCATCAGGGCTGCGGCGGCACTGGCCGTGGTCAAGCTTCTCGGACATGAAAAGGGTGAGATCCGCGAGATAGTAATGAAGAACCTCATACTGCAGGCGGGGAGCAAGCAGAGGGTATTCGCCCTGCTCGTCAGTGCCATTGGCAACTGCGCAAAGAAGGAACGCATTGAGGCGAGCGGCAACCTGATGAAGGCGTTGATCATCTATTATCCGAAGGAAGAAGATTTTCGGCTCCTGGCCATGAAGACGCTTGCCGACCATGATGAACCGCTGTTCTACTTCGCTTTTTGTATCCCGATCCACAAGGACAAGTCGGAGAACAACCGCATCTTCGCCGTGGCCCGGCTCGCCAAGTTGAAGATTAAGAACGCTGATGTTTACGAAGCGCTTACCGTAGGGCTGCTTAAAGACAAATCGGCCAAGGTGAGGGCAATGGCCGCCAGGGCCTTCGGTGAGATCGGCGACTTCAAGGCCGAAGGGGTCTTGAAAAAAGCGGTAAGAGATTCGGACCCGAGTGTTCGAAAAGAAGCTGAGATTGCCCTGAAGAAGCTCCAGATGCTGCAGGCTACCGACTGACAGGCGCCATTTGCGGCAATCCTCTCGTCGGGGAACCGCGGGATTGGATGAGGGAAGCAGGGGATGCAGGAGATGAAATTCGCAACCGCCTTGATCGCGTTGTTCACCACGCTGTTTCTGCTCACGCTCAATGTCGATAACCCCTGCCTTGCTCAAGACAACGGCGAAGATGTAGTAATCGGAAAATATTGCAAGGTCGAATCGAAGATTCTCGGAGAGGAGCAGACCTACCTCGTCCACCTGCCATCGGGCTACGAGAGCTCGCAAGAACGGTATCCGGTCGTCTATTGCATGAACGGCACGATGCTCTCCAACTTTGCTGTTTCCACCGCGACGCTCGACCGGCTCGGCTTCGAGCTGATTCCGCAGATGATCCTCATCGGCATCGACTCCAGCCGCGCCGGCGTCATCCCCTGCCGCGACCAGGAGAAGGTCGACAAACTCGTCAGCTACATCCAGGAAGAACTCGTTCCGCACATCGACAAGAACTACAGGACGGAGAACTACCGCATCCTCTTCGGCCAGTCGAACACCGCGTTGTTCTCGATCTACCTGATGTTGTCGAGGCCGGATGCCTTCGACGCCGTCATCGCAGCCAGCCCGTCGTTTAATTGGTGCAGCGAGTTCATCAATGAAAAAGCCGAAAGACTCTTCGCCGAGCGTGGATCGCTCAAGAAATTCCTCTACATACCTTTCGGCGGCAGGGACTACAAGGAACTCGTCGTCGATTCGATTCCGCCTTTCGTGGAAGTGCTGAAGGCAAAGGCGCCGGCCGATATGCATTGGCAAGTCGAGCTGATGGAGAACGACGGGCACGTGCCCATCGCCAGCCTCAACAACGGCCTGCTGGAGTTGTTCCCCGATTTCCTGGCATCCGACGAGCTCCGAGCGCAGGGGATCGAAGCCCTCGACGCGCACTACCTCGAGCTCACCAGGCGATACGGTTTCGAGATCAGCACTCCTGAGGAAGCCATCTTTGACTTCGCCTATCAGTTCAGGCGGCAGCAGAAATTCGCCGAGATGGTTCCGATTTTCAAGGAACTCCTCCGCCGGTATCCGGGTTCCTGGAGGAGCAACTTCTTCCTCGCAGAGGCCTATCAGAATACCGGCGAGAAGGAGCTGGCTCTCGAGTTTTACAGGAAGACTCTTGAGATCAGGCCGGATTTCAACACGGCAAAACAAAGGATAGAGGCGCTCGAAAAGGAAAAGTAGCCTTTATCCGGCACACGCTGAGCCCGCAAGATTGACACGAACGGGCTTGGCGGAAATAGCAGCCACAAACCGTGTTATTCGAGAGGAGGCGCGGATGCGCTTACAGGGGATCTGTACGCTCAAGATGCTGATATTTGCGGCGGTATTATCGTTGCTGCCGTGGATGGCTATCCCCACGGAGGCTAACGACGGCGAGGGCACGGCCGAGTCGCCCTATCTCGTCCCGCGAACCGAGGCTGATATAAACATCGACGGCGCCCTGGACGAAGCAGTCTGGAACGACGCACTAACACTCGAGCTCAAATACGAGGTCTACCCGGGCGACAACACTCCGGCCACCGTTCGCACCGAAGTGCTGGTCCTCTGCGGAACCGACCGCGTCTACTTCGGGTTTCGTTGCTTCGATCCAGATCCTTTGGCGGTACGCGCCCACCTCAGCGACCGCGATTCTTCAAGGGGTGACGATATGGTTGGAGTTGTCCTCGATACCTTCAACGATCAGCGCCGCTCATACCGCTTCAGGTCAAACCCCCTCGGCGTACAGACGGATCTGATCATCAGTGAAGAGGGCTACAACAATCAAAGCTGGGACGCGATATGGGATTCCACGGGGCAAATCACGGACTGGGGCTACTCGGTGGAAATGGCCATACCATACTCCTCGCTCCGCTTCCAACGCGAGGAGGGCGGCCAGGTTTGGGGATTCGACGCCATCCGCTGGTACCCGCGGAGCAAAGAAGTCTCTATAGGCCTGTTTCCGAGAGACAGGCGCAACAACTGTTACCTCTGCCAGGCGATAAAAATCCAGGGTTTCGACGGCGCCAGTCCCGGCAGGAACATCGAGATCAACCCGACCGTCACCGCGGTGCGAACCGACGAGCGCAGCGACTTCCCCATCGGCGATTTCGAGAAAGCACATCAGGAAGCGGAAGTGGGAATCACCGCCCGTTGGGGAATCACCCCCAACTTGACCTTCAGCGGCACCGCCAACCCGGATTTCAGCCAGGTCGAGGCCGACTCACTTCAACTCGACATCAACCAGCCCTTCGCCCTCTACTACGCTGAAAAGCGACCGTTCTTTACCGAAGGGGCGGAGTTCTTCGAGACAGGGTTTAACGCCGTCCACACTCGCACGATGCGCGATCCCGTCTGGGGCTTGAAACTGGCGGGCAAGGAGGGCGCAAACGCACTCGGTGCGTATGTGGTCAATGACGATATCACAAACCTGATCTTTCCCGGCTCCCAGGGCTCACAAGCGACTTCACTAAATGTCTCCAACACCGCATCAATCTTCCGCTACGGAAGAGACATCTGGAACAACTCGAACATCGGCATGCTCGTGACCGATCGTGAAGGCAGCGGCTATTTCAACCGCGTCTTCGGCGTCGACGGCAACCTTAGATTGAGCGAGCGGCAACGACTGTCTTTCCAATTCCTCGGCTCGCTCACCTCCTATCCCCAGCATGTGGCCGCCCAATTCAATCAGCCGCAAGATGATTTCTCAGATATAGCGCTCAATCTTCGCTACAACAACAGCACCAGAGACTACTTCGTCTACCTCGATTACACAGACGTCGGGGGAGACTTTCGGGCGGACCTCGGATACATGCCGCGCGTCGACTACCGACTGGCAGACCTCGGTACCGGATATACCTGGTGGTTCCCGACTGACTCTTACATCCACCGCTTTCAGATCAGAGGTTATGCTTCACAGATGACGGAGCAGAACGGCGATCTGATCTATCGCAGGCTCTCCGGTGCTCTGATCGTCGAGGGGCCGATGCAAACGTTGTTTGCCGCATGGCCCGGTATGAAGCGCGCGGTATACCAAGGAATCGATTTCGACCTAAAGAGCTGCGGTTTCGACTTCGGCATTATCCCCACAGGTAGTATTTCTCTTAGCCTCGAGGCCGGATTTGGCGATGCCATTGACTATTCTCACGCCAGGGCCGGCGATGAGATCTACTTCTACCCCAACCTCTCGATAAAACTGGGGCGCAGCATGAGGGCAAACCTTAGCTACGGCTTCAATCGTCTGAACGTCGACGGCGGCCGCCTCTTCCTCGCCAACTACCTCGACACAACCCTGATCTACCAGTTCAACCGCAGGACCTTCGTCCGCGCCATCTTCCAGTTCTCTGACATCCGCAGGAATCTCGATCTCTACGCATTCGACGTCGATCGCCATAGCGAGGATTTCTTCACCCAACTACTCTTCTCCTACAAGATCAACCCGCGCACGGTCCTCTTCCTCGGCTACAGCGACAACTACTTCGGCAACCAGGATTACGGCCTCACCCAAGCCGACCGCACATTCTTCGTCAAGCTCGGCTACGCGTGGGTGCTTTAAAGATGGGAGCCCGCACAAACCTTCCGTGGCACGGGGGCCGGGTTCCCTGAAGGGCGGCGGGGGCGGCAATGTGTTGACTTCGGCAGAGCGATCCGCCCCCGCCCCGTTACACACTGATTATCGGAGGTAATACCATGGTTCTCAGATGCGCCTGGCTGACCATCATTTTGATCAATCTCGTCATGCCCTCACCGGCCGGCGCTCAGGACAATCTGCCCCTCAAAGTCGACCGACTCAGCGAAAAGGTCCTCACAATCTCTTCGATGACGGGCAACTCGAGGGTCGTCGCGCTCGCCACACAAAAGGGTCTGGTGGTGATCGACTCCATGTGGTCGCCGGCCATCGCACGAGAAACAAAATCCAGGATCGCGACCGCCTTCGGCAGGGACGACTTTGCCTACCTTGTCTTGATGAACGACTTTGATCTCTCCTCCGGCGGCACGGAGGCTTTCCCCCAAGCCCAAATCATTTCCCACCAAAAATGCAGGGAATCCCTCTCCCAAAATAACGAACAACGACAAAGCTACCTCCGCAGGCGCGCGGCATGGTTCGAAGGGCGTGCACGGGCCACGGAAGCACAACTGGAAGATATGGATGCCGAGTCAGCAGATGCTGAATTTAAACGCCGATGGATCGTCCTGTGCGACCGTATCGCTCACGATCTGAACAAGGGTTATCGGGTTGTGCCTCCACAGATTACTTTCGACGATCGAATTACTCTCGATCTCGGCGACATGACTCTGCAACTGATCTATTTCGGAGAAGCATCGAACGCAGGCGACCTCGTCGCATGGGTGCCCGAGGAAGGCCTGGTATTTCTCGGCGATATGTTCCATGGACTCCATGTGCTCTCCGATCCGCACACGCATGCCCCATTTGTGCCCCGCTGGCTCAATACGCTCGATTATCTGCTGGATGAAGCTCACGAAATCAAATACGTTTTACGGGCCAACTCCCAGGAAGTGTGGACACCGGCACGCCTTCGAGCTCAACGGGATTTCATTCGGGATCTTCACAACAAAGTGGTCGCGCTCGACGCGCAAGGCCTCAATCTCGAACAGGCAACCGCTGCCCTCTCCGTCGACGACTTTCCATATGTGAAAGACTGGTACACGTGGACAAAAGCCCCGGATATTATTCAAAATGATATCGCACGCTTCATTGCCTCGGTCTGGAAAACACTCAACACATCCGCTGCGGATGAGGTCGAGAGCGCCCTGCGCTCATCAGGTATCCAGGACGCAATCAACAGGTTCAGTGAGATCAGGAACAACGCCGATTTCTATCTCTTCGAACGCGAATTCAACTCCCTGGGCTACAAACTCCTCGGGGAAGAAAGAATCGATGACGCGCTTGCCGTCTTCAAGCTGGTCGTCGAAACCTGGCCCGACTCCTGGAACGCCTACGACAGCCTCGCCGAGGCCTGCCTCAATAATGGCCAAGAAGAATTGGCGAAAGAATACTACCTGAAATCGCTCGAACTGAATCCCGAAAACGAAAACGCCAAAACAATCCTCAAGCAGCTCAAAGAAAAGTGATCCATCGCAAAAGACGGTTGGCAATGCGGGCCACACCGTGCGACGTTTAAATCAATCTGAGGAGGTAATCATGCGATCCATTGGTTTGATTCTTATTCTGATCCTCGCTTGCAGTTGCACGATACAATCTCAGGAAGAGGCGGATGATATCAAGTTCCCGGAGCTCACCGGCCCCTACCTCGGCCAGGAACCTCCCGGCCTGGAGCCGAAGATCTTCGCCCCGGGCATCGTCTCCAGCGAACAACGTAGTGAACACGCTTCACTAACAATTTCTTCCGATTCTAACGAGATTTACTGGGGTTCCACCGGCAAAGGCATTCTCTTCTCGAGGCTTGAGAACGGGCGTTGGACTCCGCCGCGCCTTGCGGAATTCGCCTTGGCAAACGACTCTGAGCCGATGTTCTCGCGCGACGGTAGGAGGCTTTTCTTCCTCTCCAGCCGACCGCTCGCAGGGGATCCGGAGGGGGGGGAGAACATCTGGTATGTAGAGCGGGACGGAGGAGGCTGGTCGAAACCGGTACCCCTGGGCCCGGCCGTCAATGGCGAACACCTTCATTGGCAAATCTCGATCGCAGATGACGGCACCCTATATTTCGCCTTGAGTAGACCAGGGGGCCTGGTGAGAGATGACATCTACATCTCCCGCCTGGTCGACGGCCGCTACACCAAACCCGAGAATCCCGGCGAAGCCATTAATTCAGCGAATCACGAGACCTGCCCCTTCATCGCTTACGATAACAGCTACCTCCTCTTCGCTGCCCTCGACAGGCCGGACGGGTACGGCCTCCTCGACATCTATATCAGCTTCCGTAGCGAGGACGGCTCCTGGTCAAAGGCGGTTAATCTTGGCCCACCGGTCAATACCGGCACGAATGAAACCGCCCCTTTTATCTCACCGGACGGCAAGTACCTCTTCTTTCACTCTCAATCCACCGGCGCCGGCGACGTCTACTGGGTCAGCGCCGAGATCATTGAAAAACTCAGGCCTTGAAGATCCCTGCTGAAGACGGTGAACGGCATCGACACAAATGACAACCCCGGCTTTCCTCCTTTTCATGCAGGGAAGCCGGGGCCGAGTACTTTCGGTTTATCTAGAAATCTATCTGGAACCGCGTCTGGAAGAAGCTGGCCGTGCCGATGTCGTCGCGGTCGGCATAGACGTAGTTGATCATCATGCGGGTGACGTTGTTGATGTACCAGTTGAGGCCCAGCGTGATGTCCATCAGCTCGCCGCCGAACACCTCCGCATCGGTGAGGTCCAGCCAGGAGTAGCGCAGTGCCAGTTCCACTGCGCCGGTGCCGTTGTCACCCATCCAGGGATTCTTCGGCTTCACCCTGCCGATCGCTCCGTCTGCCTTGCTGTAGCTGCGGTGGTCGCCCGGCGTGAGGAAATAGCTGCCGAATAAGTAGCCGCCCTGGAGCGTTGGATCGCCGGCGTCGGGAGCGCTGACGCTGTCGTACATGTACTCGCCCTGGAGCGAGAAGGGCCCCAGGATCAGAGCCGCCTCGACGCCCAAAGTGTTTGCCGAGTCGGCTGCAAAGTTGCCGGTGTCGACAAAACGGTAGGTCAGGTGCACCTCCGGCCGCTGGCTGTAACGCAGAGAGCCGCCCTCATTGACGCCCGTGTAATGATATCCGGCGCCGAGATGGAGGAGGCTGTTGCCGTCGCTCCACGGAAGGAAAGTCAGGCGGCCGCTGATGTTGTAGGTGTCGTCGTGAGCCCTAGCCTCGCCGTAATCATTAGCCTCGGTGAACACACCCAGACCCCAGGTGATGTTCTGCGCCTTGTTGGCGCCGAGAATGCTGAAGCCGGTGTTGCGGGCGGGGGCGAAGAGGTCGGCTATGCTGCGCTCCATAAAAGTCGTGTATTTGCTCGAGGTAAGCTGCTCCAGGCTGAACGGCTCTTTATAGTGTCCGATCCGCAGCTTGCCGAACGGCAGCTTGGTGAGTCCGATGTAGAGATCCTTGACCTTTATATCGCCGCCCGAGAAGGAGTACCTCGCCATGAATTCGACGTTGTTGTAAACCTCCCCGGAGAAATAGAGCCAGGCTGTGCGAAACTCGTTGCCGCTCACAATTTCTCCGAAAGCGCTGGTGATCTCGTCGTCGGCGTTGCCCCACATCCAATCGTGGAACACCCGCCCGCCGAAGCTGAGTTTGAACATTCCGTCGGCGCTGTAGAGCCGGAAGCCGTCGCGCCACTCAATTGTGAAGCCCTCCTTCTTCTGGTCCTCATCGCCGGCCTTCGAGAGCGAGGCGGCGAGCCCGAGCAGTCCCACAACCATGGCGAGCGCTGTGACTATAGATATGGGCCGTAAAAACGTATTAAGGGATTTCATGATTACTCCTGATTACCAACCGGATATAAGGATAACGTAAAATTCTATTTTAAAGCCCCGTAAAAAGCCAGGTCAACTTAAAACAAAGCCTTTGTAAATCCGTAATAATCAACCATTTGTATTTTTAAAATCGATAAATATGGTTCATTGCAGCCTGGTTATGCAGGGCACTATTGGGCGCGGACGGCGATTTATAATTTGTTCTGCGCGCACTGGGTGGAGGCGGTGTTTTACCTCCTCCCGTTAGGCCTGCGGGAGTTGCCGTTGCGCGCCTGAGTCGGCATGTCGGGCAGCGTGCCGTCTTCCTCGGTCCGACCGAAGATCATCTTGCCGGCTGTAGTCTGGAGCACCGAAGTGACCACGAGGTCCACATTTTTTCCGATCAGGTGCTGCGCGTTGTCGACGACGATCATCGTACCGTCGTCGAGGTAGCCGATGCCCTGGTTGGCTTCCTTGCCTTCCTTGAGGATGAAGACCCTCATCAGCTCGCCGGGCAGGACCACCGGCTTGAGGGCGTTGGCCAGCTCATTGATATTGAGCACTTCGACGCCGCGCAGTTGGGCCACCTTGTTGAGGTTGAAATCGTTGGTGACGATCTTGCCGCCCATCAGCCGCCCCATCTCGATCAGCTTCAGGTCTACCTCCGGAACCTCCGGAAAGTCCTTTTCCGAGATGACCACGCTGACCGACGAGTTCTGCTGAATCTTGTGCAGAATCTCCAGCCCACGCCGGCCGCGGTTGCGCTTGAGCGACTGGCTGGAGTCGGCGATCTGCTGCAGTTCTTTCAAAACAAATTTCGGCACCACCAGCGTCCCGCCGAGAAAACCGGTCTCGCAGATGTCAGCTATGCGGCCGTCGATGATTACGCTTGTGTCGAGGATCTTGTAATGCCGCCGCTCCTGCTCCGCCGCGAAAAGGGTCTTGATGTTGATCGGCGTCAGCCAACGGCCGCGTTGAACGCCGAAAGCAAGGCCGGAGAGCGCGAAGGCGATGATCACCACGTATCGCGCTCCGCCCCAGGATGCCGCGGTCTCGGCGGCCATGCCGGTGAAGATCAGCGAGTTGATTATGGTCGCCAGCCAGGCTGCGATCACAAAACCGGCGATTCCGCCTATCAGCATGCCAGGTGTGCCGCGCTCCATCAGGGCAGCTCCTGCCACCAGCATGATAGCCAGCGCCGCGCCAAGAATTGCACCGGCCACAGGCCCTATCCCGTCGCCGAGCTGCAATGGAGGCCAGAGAAAACCCACCAAAGCAGCAAGCACTACAATTACCGTCTTTGTCAGAAGATTTAACATTTATGCCACATCCAGTCTCGAAGTTATAAACCCTGAATAATTAGCCATATGGTATTACTTCCCGCGAGGCGGCTCTATTTCTGTAAAAAATCCTCATTGAATTGGGAATAGTAAATTAAGCATCCTTGACGATCAAGAGATGATTTGCCACATGTGCCCAGTTCATACTTGCAGATTATCACCAATCGAGAGATCCGTCACACACCCCCGCTCCGCCGGTTTTGCAAACCGGCCGCCCGCGGATGTCTTGCCTCTCACCCGGCGGTCCGTTACAATTTCGATCTACTCCATGAAAGGGGCCGGTGGTCGAAAAATTGTTAACTTCCCGCGCAAAAGGCGGAAACGGGGGGCGGGGATCCTCATGAGCACCACTGCGGAACGGCTGTTGCCTCACGAGATCGAAGCCGAGAAATCGGTTTTGGGAGCGATACTTCTCGACGGCAGCCTCTTTAATCAGGCGGCGCAGGTACTTCAGCCCGACGACTTCTACCTTGGGAGCCACAGGGCAATCTATCGAGCTTTCGTCGCTATCGGCGAAAGCAGCGCGGCAAGCGCTATCGATTTCGTGACCGTGCAGGAGAAGCTTTCGCGCGAAGGCAGCAGCCTGGAGAGCGTCGGCGGCGCGGCCTACCTCAGCAGCCTGATCGATGGCCTGCCCCGCTACAGCAACATCGAGCATTACGTCAGGATAGTAAAAGACAAGTCACTGCTGCGCAGGATGATCGACGCCGGCATCAAAATCGTCAACGAATGTTACCTGGCTGAGGACGACACCCGCAACATCATCGAGCGCGCCCAGGGCACTGTTTTCGGCATCTCCGATAAAAGCTACCGCAGCGGCTTCGTGGGCGTGGACACCCTCGCAGCCCCCACGCTCGAAAAGCTCGCGAAAATGGTCGACGCTCGCAGCGGCATCACCGGCGTCCCCACAGGATTCCTCGACTTCGACAACATCACAGCGGGTCTGCAGGGGGGCGACCTCATCGTGCTCGCCTCGCGCCCGGGAATGGGGAAGACTTCTTTAGCGCTCAACCTGGCTCAACACGTCGGACGCTCCAACCTGGCGGCCGGAATCTTCAGCCTCGAGATGGACATAGACCAGCTCTTCATACGCATGATCTGCTCCGAATCGAGGGTCAACAGCCAGCGGGTCCGCACCGGCCGCATCAGCGACGACGAGTTCAAGCGCTTGGCCCCCAAGCTCGATTCCTTCATGCAGAGCAAGGTATTCATCGACGACACACCGGCACTCGGCCTGATGGAAGCGCGCGCGAAGGCGAGGCGGCTCAAGGCGGAGCACGGGCTTGACCTGCTGGTCTTCGATTACCTCCAGCTGATGACCTCCGGCCAGCGCCTCGAGAACCGCAACCTCGAGATCGGCCATATCACTCACGGCCTCAAGGCGATGGCCAAAGAGCTCAAGGTACCGGTGCTTTTGCTCAGCCAGCTCTCCCGCGCACCCGAAAACCGCAGCGACCACCGGCCGATGCTCTCCGATCTGCGGGAAAGCGGCAACATCGAACAGGACGCCGACCTGGTCTGCTTCCTCTACCGCGACGAATACTACAATCCCACCGACGAGAACGCAGGGCTTGCCGAGCTGATAATCGCCAAGAACCGCAACGGACCCGTAGGGGTCGTCCAGCTCGTCTTCTTCAGCGATTTCACCCGCTTTCAGGACTACACTCCGGTGGCCGAGGAGTGACGCGATGAGATTGATCCGTGACTCCTTGAGCGCCGTTGGCAGGCTCGTGGTCAACTTCTTCGAGGACGCCGGCATGGCGGTTACACTCTGGTTCAAGGCCACCGCACTGGTCTTCATCCCGCCGTGGCACTTTCGCATCATCTTCAAGCAATGCGAGCAGATCGGGCTGCGCTCGCTGCCGGTTGTCGTCGTCAGCGCCACCTTTGTCGGTATGGTGTTCGGACTGCACAGCTTTTCCGGCTTCTCAAGGTTCGGCGCATCGGGTCTGGCGCCGACGGTCGTGGCCTTGGCGATCACCAAGGAGATGGGGCCTGTCATCACCGCATTGATGGTCGCCGGGCGCGCCGGAGCAGCGATGACGGCCGAGATCGGCAGCATGAAGGTCACCGAGCAGATCGAAGCGCTGCGCACGTTGGCCACCAACCCGATCAAATACCTCGCGGTTCCCAGGCTCATCGCCGGCACCTTGATGCTGCCGGTGCTGACCATCTTCGCCGATGCCTTCGGCCTCTTCGGCGGCTACCTGGTCAGCACCAGCATGATGGGCATGTCGTCGCAGATCTACATCAGCGCGACATGGGACGCGCTCTACGCCTCCGACATCTTCGGCGGCCTGCTGAAGGCTACCTTCTTCGGCTTCTTCATCGCTCTCATCTGCACCCATTACGGCTTCAAAACCAAGGGTGGAGCGGAGGGCGTCGGCCTTTCGACGACAAAGAGCGTCGTCGTCTCGTCGATGACGGTCCTGATATCCGATTTCTTTCTTACCCGCCTGCTGTGATGGGGACTGGGGCATACGATGGCGAACGAAAACAACGACGGCCTGATGATCAAGCTTGAGGGCATCCACAAGTTCTTCGGCGGCAAGGACGTGCTCAAGGGCCTCGACCTGGAGGTCCGCGAGGGAGAATCGGTTGTCGTCATCGGCGGCAGCGGCTCGGGCAAGTCAGTGATGCTCAAGCACATCATCGGCCTGATCAAACCCGACAAGGGGCGCGTTCTTATCAATGGAATCGATATAACCAATCTGCCGGAGCGCAAAATCAACGAGGTCCGCCGCAACATCGGCATGCTGTTTCAAGAGGGCGCCCTATTCGACTCGATGTCGGTCTGCGAAAACGTCTCTTTCTCGCTGGCTGAGCACACCAACATGAAGAGGAAGGAAATCAGCGAACGCGTGGCTCACTGGCTCGGGGAGGTCGGGCTCGCGGGGATCGAGGACCTCCGACCCTCCGAACTCTCAGGTGGCATGCGCAAGCGCGTCGCACTGGCCCGGGCCCTCGCTTACGAGCCCAAGATTGTGCTCTATGACGAGCCGACAACCGGGCTCGATCCCATTATGGCGGACGTTATCAACTCCCTGATCAAAGAACTCAACGAGAAGCTTGCCGTCACCAGCGTTACGATCACGCATGACTTGACCAGCGCCGTTAAGATTGCCGATCGTATCGCCATGCTGTACGATGGCAAGATAATCGACTCCGGCACACCGGAAGAGATCATGAATTCTGATAACGCATTCGTGCATCAGTTTGTCTCGGGAAGCTCCGAGGGGCCGATCAAGATTGCCGATTAGAGGATTCAGATGAGCTCCGAGTTCAGAGTTGGAATTTTCGTGGTTATCGGGCTGGTGATAGTCACCTATTTTCTGATCAACATAGGCGAATGGCCGTTTTTCGGCGAGGCCAGGAACACCTACCCCTTGAAGGCAGGCTTCAGCAATGTGGTTGGCCTTATAAAAGGAGCCGACGTGGTCCTCAGCGGCGTGAAGATCGGAGAGGTCTTCGACATCCGGCTCGAGGGGCAAGAGGCGGTGGTGGACATGTTGATCTTCGACTACGTCGACTTCCCCGAAAGCTCGGTCGCACGCATAACTTCCATCGGCCTGTTGGGACAAGCCATCGTCGAAATCATACCCGGGATGGAGCCCGGCGGGCGCATGGCGCGCGACACCGGCAGAATCGGAAGCCTCAAGCCGGTCACGATTGACCAGCTTGTTTCGGTCATCGGCGATATCGGTGACGACGTTACCGAAGTCGTCAGCTCCGTCCGCGATTTCCTCGGCGTCGAAGGCGGCAAGGAACGCATCCAGCAGACGCTGACAAACATGCTGGATTTCTCCGAGATGCTCGATGAGGTCGTCAGGGAAAACCGACTCCAGGTAAAGCGCTCCGTCGACTCCCTCGAGCTACTCTCGGTCTCCATGCGCGACAAGCTGCCGACCATCCTCGAAAATATGCAGACGCTCAGCAACGACCTGAAGAAGCTGGTCGACGGCCGCAAGGATGACGTCGACCAGAGCATTGGCAAGACGCGCGAGCTGATCGGCAAGCTCGACAAGGCGGCGGAGACGCTGCAGGCGATACTCGACAAGATCAACAAGGGCGAAGGCGCCGTCGGCCAGCTGATCAACAATCCGGAGGTGGTCGACAAGGCGGAACAGGTCCTGGAGCGCGCCGACTCGCTGATAACCGACGTCCAGGATGTCTTCCACAGGCCGTCCCAGATCTCCTTCGGTTACGGCCTGCGGATGCAGTACTACGGCCGCAGCGAAGACTTCAAAAGCTACTACAGGCTCCTGCTCAACATCAGCAAGCGCGACTCCTTCGTGTTCGAGCTGATCAACGACCAGATCCGCAACAAGCCGCCGGTTCTCCAGCCGAATGAATTATCGGAGAAGCCGGTGGTCAATCTCGGCGACCAATTCACCTTTACCGCCACCTATGGGCGCAGGTTCCTCGGCGGGCAACTGCGCTTCGGAATTATCGAAGGCTCCACAGGCGCAGCGTTCGAAATCGGCAAGGATACCGATTTCATGCAATTCATCTTCGAAGGATACGACTTCGGCCGCGACGACGGGCCCCACCTCCGCCTCTCCACAAATTTCCGCATCTGGCAGGGATTGTTTCTCACCCTCGGATACGACGACCCGATTGATGAGAAAAGAGCGCAGATCTTTTACGGCGGCGGATACAGGTTCTGAAATCTCTCCACCCTTTTGCGCGCAAAGTTAAACAGGTCTAATATTGGCCAAAGCGTTTTCGTTGAGGGTTACTTGCACAGCAATCCCGGAATGCCGTGAAACTCCGGCGACAGGTGACTAGATGAAATATTCCCCAAATCGAACGGAGAAGAGGACCGGCGGCAATATCCGGCCGCCTCAGCCCGTCTTTGCCGCTCCTGTCATGCTGTTGCTCTGTGTTGCCGGTGCGTTTTCTCTGATGCCTGCCGCAGGTTGCGGACAACCCCAAGGAATCGATCCGCGCGTCAAAGGCGAGATAGAGGACACTCTGGAGGAATTCTACGAATCGCTCGGCAAGCAGGACGCCGACGACCTGGCGGACTTCATCTATGGAAGACTTGAAAACGAATTCGAGGACGCCGCGAAAGAAGGCTCTCTGGCGCAATTCCTGGAACCCTACACGGGGATCGAGTTCGACGAGCTTGACGACCTCGATATCGAAGGCAAGGACGCCGAGGCCAAGGTCACGCTGAAGCGGGGTGATCGCCAATACGAGCAGGATCTGGAACTCGAGCTGGATGAAAGCATCTGGAAAATCAGCCGCCTGGGAAAACTCAGAGCCGCGGGCTCCGAACGAGCGGAGGAGGCTGTCAGGCGGGCCGCGCAAGCCGTGCTGACAGCCATGAAGAACGACGATCCGGAAACCCTAAGAGCCATCGCAGAGGCAAACTACATCGAGGGCGACCTGAGCGGCTACTTCAATACCATAGAGCAGCTCGGCGAGAACACCGAAGAGCGGGCCCAATGGAGCAGCAGCTGGGGAACTCTCAACTGGGAATTCGAAAAAGTGGAGCCGTTCGAACCCTCACCGGAAGCGGGCATCGTGGTTGCCAGCGTCACGCGCGAATCATCGACTGTAAAATGGCAGTTGACCTTCCTCCTCGTCGACGGCGAATGGAAGTGGTCCGGCATCATGCCTGTTGAGGAGGAGCCGGAAGGCGCGGCTGCGGAGCAGCCTCAGGGGGAACAGCGAGGTGAATTGAGGCAGGGTGAATGCACCAACGCCGCCGCTGTCGAAATTGGCGGCACTATTGCCGGTTCCCTCTCCGGGGCTGATAAAATATATTACAAATTCGAGGTGCCGGGTTTGGCGCCATATTCCATTTATGCATCCGGTGAAGCCGACACCATAGGAATCTTGCTCGACTCGACTTGCACCGAGATCGAGGAGAACGACGACGACGGCCCGGGAAGCAACTTCCTGCTGGTCCGCTATCTCGAGGAAGGCACTTATTACGTGGCCGTGCGAGGCTTCACCGTGGACGCCAGGGGAGAATTTACGCTCAACGTGGTAGAGGGCGAGCTCGACGATTTTCCGGATAACGCGGCAGAGGAAATGCCCTCCGGGAGTTGAGAGCTTTTTCAGGGGGTGGCAATGCAGGATAAGCTTATCGGTTTGATGAATAAGTATCGGGCACTTCGCGCGGAGAGGGATGCCGGCCGGATCAGCGATAATGAGTACAAGAAGCAATTGGAAATCTCGGCCATCGCCGATCCACACAAGGAGGGATGCTGGTGGAACATCAGCCCCGAATCGGGGCTCTGGATTTACTTCGATAACAGCGAATGGATGCAGAGGGCCCCGGAGGGATTCGATCCGATGGTTTCGATTTCCACTCCGGTCACCGCCTCAAGCCCCGCGTCTAAGGGCGGCGGAGCGGCCTGGATCTGGCTTATCGTTGTCCTGGTCGTCGTCGCCGCTTTAGCCGCCGGCAGCGTCGCGCTCGTCTTCGTCCTCAACCAGGGAGGAGCCTCCAGGGGCGGCGACGCGGCGGAGACGGTCGAGGATGTTCTTAAAGATTTCTACAAGGCCGCTGACGACGCCGACTACGGCGATCTCAAAGACCTGGTTACGGGCCGCCTCGCCGACAATATCGGGGAGCGGGATGGCGAAGGGGATCTGCGGGACTACCTGAGTCCATACGACGGGGCACGAGCCAGCATCGAGGATGTCAAGATCGACGGCGACGAGGCGGAAGCCAGGATCGTGCTCGAAAGAGGCGGCCAGCGGTTTGAACAGGATGTCGACCTCGAATTGGTGAATGGCAACTGGAGAGTGGCCAGACTCGGCTCTCCCGAACGCACGGCGCAAAACGACCTCGGCCGCGAACGTGAAAGCGATCCGACCGCCCCAATCGCCGGCGGAGGAGATGCCGAGCGGCAGGTCCGCAGCTTTCTGGATGACTTCCTGACCGCCTTCAGGAATTACGACCTCGAGAAAATGAGGGCGATGCTGCAGGGCCAGGCATTGACCGAGATGACCGACCTGGAAGCCGTTCGTAACGATCCTGAGCAGTTCGAGGCGGTCAAGGAGTACATGCGGCAACTCACCTGGGAGATCAGGGATCTGAAAATCGAGAGCTCGGGCACCCGCGCCACAGCCATGATTTACCTCAACCTGATGGAGGAGCCGCAGAATGTGACTCTCGAACGGACCGGAAGCCAGTGGAAAATCACCAGGATCGAGGAAGAGGCGTCTGACGAAACAGACGACGATTATTACTACTGATTTACCGGAAAGCCGGCCCCGGTGTATTGAATCCGGGCTCACTCACGATGAAGCGCGGGCGCAAGCTTCCGCTTGATATACCTGCCCCTCCCGCGTTCAGCCACGCACTCGTCGCCGTCGACAAGCAGCTCGCCGCGTGAAAACACCTTCTCGACCTTGCCCGTTATCTCCAGGCCGTGAAAAACGCTGAAGTCATTACCCGAATGCAAAGTCTCCGGACTCATCCGCCAACGGGCGTGCGGGTCGAACAGCACTATATCGGCATCGTATCCGGGAGTCAGGCTGCCCTTGCCCTTCATCCCGAACAGGCGCGCCGGTGCCGCGGCCGCCAGCTCGACGAACATCGGCAGCGGGATCCTGCCCTTGGCGACACCCTCCGAGTAGAGCACCGGCAAACGCGGTTCAACGCCGGCCATCCCGTTGGGGCACTTTTCGAAGCGCCCCCCGCGGCACTCCTCAGCCCTGCGCGAAAATGCAGCGTCGTCGGAGCTTACCATCGAGATGACCCCGCTCCCGAGGCCGTGCCACAGCGCTTCGACATCTCTGCGGCTGCGCAGAGGCGGCGAGCAAATCCACCTGATGGCGTCATCACGCTCCAGGGCCTCCTCGCTAAACACGAGGTAGTGTGTGCATGTCTCCGCCAGGACACCTAATCCCTCTTCTTTGGCCGCGGCGACCATCTGCATAGCATCCACCGTCGAGAGATGAACAAAAAAGAGCCTGCCGCCGGTCTCGCGAACCATGCCTATGGCCCTCCGGACGGCGCTGTTTTCAACCTCGGGCGCTTTGCTGAGCGCGTAGAATCGCGGCGCGCTCAGGCGTTGGTCGAGTAATCGGGAAACATTCTCCTCAATCAGCGCGTTGTCCTCGGCATACACCATCAGCATCCCGCCAGCCTCGCTCAGAGCCGCGAGCACGCGCTGCATCTCCTCCGGCTCCGTCATCAGACCCTCCTCGCGGTAGGTCATGTAGCATTTCATCGTCGGCGCGCCCAGTTCGACCACCGCGGGGATTTCAGCGATGATCGCCCCTGTGGGATCGGTTATCCCCGGGTGAACGCCCCAGTCGATCAACGCGTTGCCGCGGGCTTCCTCGTGTTTGATCTCGACCGTCCGCGCCAACGGCTCCCCCGCTATCTGGTTGGAAAAATCGATGATGCTGGTGACGCCCCCGAAAGCCGCGGCCAGCGTGCCCGAGTAATAATCGTGGACGCTGTTGGTGCCGCTGAAAATCTCGTTGAAATGGACGTGAGTATCCACCGCCCCGGGGAAAGCCAGCAAGCCGCCTGCATCGATGATTTCGTCCGCCGCCAGATCGGACAAATCACCCACCGCGGCGATCCGCTCGCCCTTGATTAACAGGTCCTTTTGCGCCACTGAGCGTCCGATTACCGCCATCGCGCCTCTGATCAGAATGCTTCGCTCATCGGTCTTGCTCACTGAAGTTCACTACTCCTTTGGTTCTTTGCCCGATTCGGCCCTCCCCTAAGACTTGCCCAATGGAAAGAAGGGCATGGCCGATCTGCAGGATTAATTGAGGCAAATTGAAAGGTCTCCCCCCGATCGCTTGGCGAGATCTGTAGCTCCTCCGCTCTCCTGATACTAGCCGGGAGGTCGCGGCAAGACAACATGGTCTTGAGGCCGTTCCGGCGGCGCGTCCTCATCCGCGCCCGAATCGTCCAAGCGACCGACTTGGTTGAAAAGTCGCCCGGAACAGGTTCGCAAGCACGCTGTCTAAAGGAGCCGGAGGACAGGGTTGTTCTGGCCGCCGGCACACCCTGCAACTTGACGGCGACCCGCAGTCTTTCTACCGCTACGCGCCATCCTGTTGCACGGGCGGGAAGTTGCGCCTAAACTGGTGCAAATCTCGCCGGGAGTCCGCCGGAGTGGCCACAACGGAAGAGAAACAGGACCAGCTCGAAGCGGAGCGGGAGCTTGTCGAGAGGGTCCTTGCCGGAGTCCAGGGCTCTTTCGCGGAGCTGGTTCGGCGCTATCAGAACATGGTGTTCAACCTTGCGTACAACTTCCTCGGCAATATGCAGGAGGCCGAAGATCTCTCGCAGGAGGTGTTTCTAAAAGTCTACCGCTCGCTCAGCACTTTTCGCAGGGCATCGACTCTCAAGACCTGGATTTACCGCATCACCTCGAACATGGCGCTCAACCGCATCAAGTGGCTGCGGCGCCGCGGCGGGAATCGCCAGGTGAGCATCGACGCCGGCTTCAACGAAAACCTCCCGCCGATGTCGGAATCGCTGCCGAACGAGGCGCCCGGCCCTGACAGAAAAGTCCACGGCGCGCAGATCAGAAAACGCCTGATGGAATCGCTTGAGCGGCTCTCAGACGAGCAGAAGGCGGTAGTCATCCTCCGCGACATAGAAGGGCTCAGCTACGAGGAAATTGCAGTGACGCTCGGCATCAACATCGGGACCGTCAAGAGCAGGCTGGCACGCGGCCGAGTGAGCTTGCAGGAAATGATGAGAGATCTTTTGTGATGGAAAGAGAGGAAAAACTCGAGCTGCTTTCGGCTTACATCGACGGCGAGGTTACGCCGCGGGAACTGGATCTTGCGCAACGCCTGATCCGGGATGATCCCGAAGCTGCCGCGATCTACGAGCGACTGCGCAAGACAAGCAGCCTGCTTAACGGCCTTCAACCGCTCGAGGCGCCCAAAACCTTCCATCGTAAACTCATGTCGCGCTTGAAGCCGAGCGAGAAGACCGGCTTCGCCAGCCGCTTAGGTGAATTCTTTACGCCGAAATTGGCGCCGGTGCCGATGCTCACATATGCCGGAGCGGCGGTTGTGATCGTCGTGGGCCTGAGCCTGCTGATGACCTTCGGAACTCTGCCGAAAGAACAATCCGTCTCCGTCGATCAGCGCGGTGCCGAGGTCCTGCCTCTAATGGCCGTTTCGCCTGACGAACAGGCTAAAAAGAAAGCGGAAGAAAAGAGAGGCGAACGATTCGCCGAGGCCTTGCCGGAAGCGGAGGCCGATCTAGATGAAGCCCGCAGTGACATGCCGGAATCCGGCACCGGAGCGACTGCGGACACCAGTACTGGCGAGGATTTTGCCGCGCTGGCGGAAGCGCCTGCACCCGCCGAGGAGATGCCGCCGGCGGAGGGGCGCCGCGAGATGCGGGATGTCGCCAAAGCCGCTCCCAGCGCAGCGGTGCGGACCCGTGCCGTTGAATCCGAACCCCTGGCCACGGGGAGCGGTGCCCATTTCACCGCAAACCAGATGGAACCCGATGCTCTTCTCGATCTCGAGGGGGGCGACCCTGCGGAACAGTTTTACGTCTCCGAAACCGTCACCTACATTACCGAGAGGGGCGCTCCTTTCGAGCTGGACGGCTCAGCCCCTTCCGGCAGTGACGCCAACCCCCTATCCGATCCCTCCGCTTTCCTGCCGCCGCGCTTTAACACACTCGAGTTTGTCGGCCGGGGAAGCACACCCGGGACGGCTGAAACACCGGTCTTCGTCGAAGCCCACATCTCTAAAGACGGCGCGATTATCTACATGCGCGTCATCGGGCAACGCAGCAACTCACGCCTGATCGAAGACCTCGCCGACCGACTTTTCTCCACCCGCCTGATTCCAGCCCGCGGGGAACAAGATTCCGTTTCCGTTTTCTATAGTTTCGTCGCCGTAATAAAACCGGCACGCTGATTCGGCGACCGGCGGCCGGCAGCGACGAGGAGTTTTGAAATGAGAAGAGCCATAGTAGCTGCATCTCTTATCCTGGCCCTGTGCGCCGCCATCGCGACGGCGCAGGGCATAATCATTCCCGACGACCGGCGCCCCGACCTGCCCCATCCGATCCCGCTGCCGCGCGTCAAGAGCCAGACGGTCAATATCGTGATCAGCGACGGCGCCGCCGTGACAACTGTCGATCAAGTCTTCTTCAACGACTACGGCCGACCGATCGAGGGCACATACATCTTCCCCCTGCCGCATGGCGCCACAGTCAGCGAATTCGCCATGTGGATCGGCGGCAAGAAGGTCAAGGGCGAGCTGCTCGACAGCGCCGAGGCCGCGCGCATCTACCGCGACATCGTCCGCAGGATGAAGGATCCCGCCCTGCTCGAGCTGACCAAATATAACCTCTTCAAGGCGAGCGTTTTCCCGATCGACGCTCACGGCGAAAAGCGCATTCAGCTCAGCTATTCCGAAGCCCTCGAGGCCAACAGCGGCCTGGTCAACTACACCTACCCGCTCAAGGGCCGCGGCAAGACCTATCTCAAGCCGATCGAGAGCTTCTCGATGGCGGTCGAGATCTCCTCCTCCATACCCCTCACCGGCATCTACTCGCCCACGCACAAGGTGGAGGTCAACCGCAAGGACGAGCGCCACACCACCGTCGGCCTCGAACAGAGTGCTTACATCCCCGAATCCGATTTCCAGCTCTACTACACGCTCAGCGACAAGGAGTTCGGCCTCAGCCTCGCCGTCCACCGCGAGCCCGGCATCGACGAGGGCTACTTCATGATGCTGATCGCCCCGCGCACCGGCATCGAGAGGCGGCAGGCCGCGGCCAAGGACGTAATCTTCGTGCTCGACACCAGCGGCAGCATGCAGGACAACGACAAGATCGACCAGGCGGTTAGCGCTCTTAAATTCGGATTAAAAACCCTTGGCGGCAACGACCGCTTCGGTCTGATCACCTTTGCCACCGAAATTCGCAACTTCCGCGAAAAACTGCTGCCGGCCACGAGTGAGAACGTCAACGCCGCGGTGGCCTTCCTCGAGGGAGTCAGCGCCACCGGCGCCACAAATATCTACGACTCGCTGCATACCGCCTTGCAGATGGCTTCCGGCAACGACAGGCCCAAATACATCGTCTTCCTTACCGACGGCCTGCCGACTCACGTCGAGCGCGATCCCGCTGTGATCATCAATAAGGCCAAGGAATGGGCCCCCGCCGGCGTGCGCGTCTTCACCTGGGGAGTCGGCTTCGATGTCGACACTCACCTGCTCGACTCGCTCTGCGCCAACCACGGCGGCGCGAGCGAATACGTCAAGCCCGCTGAGGAGATGGAGCTCAAGCTCGGCCAGTTCTTCGAGAAAATCACTTTCCCGGTGCTGACCAATCTGAAGCTGAAGATCGAGGGCATCGAGATCAGCGAGATCTACCCACGCGAACTGCCCGACCTCTTCAAGGGCTCGCAACTGATCCTCTTCGGCCGCCTCAAGGGCTCGGGCTCGGCGAAGGCCATCCTCAGCGGCAGGGTCGGCGACAGCAGTAAAACCTTCAGCTACACGATCGATACACGCGAGGCGGGCGACGGCGGCTTCATCCCGCACCTCTGGGCGACGCGCAAGGTTGGCTACCTGCTCGATGAGATCCGCCTGCACGGCGAGAACGAAGAGCTCAAGCAGGAGGTCGTGCGCCTGGCCAAACTTTACGGCCTGGTCACTCCCTATACCTCCTACCTGGTCACCGAACCCGGTTTCTTGGCCGGCGACACCAGACCCCGGCCGGTCGCCGACAGGCGTGCGGATCAGGACGAGGAGCAGATGGTAATGGCTGAGGCCCCAGCCGAGGCCAGCGGCAAGCGTGCCGTGACTTACAGCCAGGAGCTGCGCAAGATGAAGGAGGGCGAGCGTGCCGAAGCCGGCGGCGCACTGCCGATACGCCGCGTGGCCGGAAAGACCTTTAACTACGACGACGGCTTCTGGGTCGACAGCGAGTTCGAAGCCGGCATGAAAATCATCGAGCTCGAAATCAACAGTGACGCATACTTCGACCTGCTTTCGCTCGACAGCCGCATGGCCGATTGGCTCGGCCTTGGCGAAAAGGTAGTGATAGTCCACGGAGGTGTGGCCTACCGCATTATTCCGCAGCAATAGACTAACCTCCCATCGTCTGAGTGCTGGGGCGCCTGCTGTCTGCGGGCGCCCTTCTCGCGGCCGCAAGATAGTTTCCTGGTGCTGCCGGCTTTAATGACACTTGAGCGAATAGACGGCGTGGTGCTATAAATCCAGAGACCTTCTTTGCAGGGGGGAAGAATCATGGCCAGGAAGTTTACGGGATTTCTCTGGATCTTGTTTTTCGTCATCGTCGGAGCCGCGTTCTACCTGGGTTTCCTCTTCGGATTCGACCAGGGGAAGAACGAGGCCGCGGTCGCGGCGGCAATGCGCAAGCCGGCCGGGGAGGAGCAGCCGGCGGAGGTCGCCGTCCCCAATGCGCTGGTAATTTCTGCGGGCGAGAGCTATTTCAGCCTGGAGATGAGTCCCGGTGGCAGAGCCGGCTTGGATCTGAGCCTGGTGAATGTGGGGATTGACGCCTTCACCGAAATCGAATTGACTGCCGAGCTGCCGGAGGACCGCTGGTCCGTGGAGTTCTCAGATGCCGGCTTCGAAGAAATTGCGCCCGGCGAGGCCGCCGGTATCAGCGTTACAATTTCCGCACCACCGGACATCGAACCCGGCGACTACAAAATCGTTATCAAATTGAGTGCGAAAATCGAGGGGAAGCTGCTATTCGGTAGTTCGAGAACCGTTTCGATCAAGATAGTCGAGTAGAGTTGCCTTCCAATTCGTTTTAAAGCAAAGGTCTTGCTGTTGGAAAAGATTTACCAGCTGCTTTTAATAGGCCTGCAAGGTCCCACATTACTGCCCTTTGAGGAGCGGCTACTGCGACGCTACTCGCCCGGCGGCGTGATTCTCTTTGGACGAAACATCGTCTCGGCATCCCAGGTCGCCGAGCTCTGCGCGCGCGTCTACGATCTCTGCGAGACCACGCCGGTGATCGCCATCGACCAGGAAGGCGGCCGCGTCGACCGCCTGCGATCGATCCTCATGGTCGCTCTCTCTCCTGAGGATTTCAGCCTGGGGACCGGATTGCTTCTGGTCCGCCGTTTCGGCGAAATCACCGCCGGCATGCTGCGCTCGCTCGGGATCAACATGAACCTTGCGCCTGTCGTCGACCTCGAAATCCCCGCGATGGACAATGCCCTCCGTGGCAGGCTCTGGGGAAGCGATCCCGAGGCGGTGGTCGAGCGCGCCGGCGCGTTCCTCGAAGGCATGAAAAGCGAGAGCATCATCGGCTGCCTGAAACACTTCCCGGGGCTGGGACGCGCCCGGGTCGATTCCCACTTCGAACTGCCATCGGTCACCGTCGGACTCGAGGAATTGCGCCGCTTGGATCTCGCGCCTTTCGCTCGTCTCGCCGCCACTGCACCGGCCGTGATGCTCGCCCACTGCCGCTACTCGGCCATCGACGGCGGCCGCTTGCCGGCGTCGCTTTCACCCGAAGCTTACAGGCTCCTACGTGACGAGACCGGTTTCGCGGGTGTGGCTCTCACCGACGACCTCGAGATGGGCGCCCTGAGCATCTTCGATTCATGGGAGGAGAAGCTTGCCGCCGCCATCAATGCGGGCGCTGACATGCTGCCGATATGCAGCAACGAGATGGCGATAGAGAAATCGTTCGATATCCTTCCAAGGCTGAGAGATACGGAGGTGGTTTCAGAGGTGCGTCTGGACGAGGCAACCGCAAGGATCGAGCTGATGAAATCCACCGTTCTGAAAAGGCATCTGCCTGTTGACAATCCGGATGAGCGGCTCGCAATTCTTGATGAGCGGCTTCGCTCCCTGCGCCGAGAGGTGGTGCCCGGTGAACGCAAAACCTGAATCTAGGCTCGCAATCGGCCTGATGAGCGGCACCTCGCTCGACGGCATAGATGCCGCCCTGGTTGAGATCTCCGACGAGCCGTTTTCCGTCCGCACCCTCAGCAAGCTGTTTGTGCCTTACGAGGAAACTGCGCGCAGCGAGCTTGCTGAAATCGCCGCAGGCCGGACCTCTGCCGAGGAGCTTTGCCGTGCCCATGTGGCTCTTGGTCTGCTTTTCGCCGAAGCGGTCGAATTCCTGCCGCTAGGTGGCTACGCCCTTGAAGAAGTCAACGTCATCGGCTGCCACGGCCAGACTGTCCGCCATCTACCCCGCCGCGCTTCTTCGCTTGGCCGCGAAGTCGCCTCTACGCTTCAGATCGGCTCACCGGCAGTGCTGGCTCACCGGACGGGCATCACCGTAGTCAGCGACTTCCGCTCAGCCGACATGGCCGCCGGCGGACAGGGGGCGCCGCTCGTCCCCATGTTCGATTTCCTCCTCCTCGCCGATGAAACCACCGGACGAATTGCCCTAAACCTGGGGGGCATTGCCAATGTCACCCTGCTGCCCCCAGGTGGTTCGCCCGAAGAGGTGATCGCTTTCGATACCGGACCGGGCAACATGCTGCTCGATCTCCTCGCCCGGGAAATCAGCGGCGGCGGAAAGAATTCCGATCACGACGGCGAGATCGCCGCCGGGGGTAATATCATCAAGCCGTTACTGGGTAATCTTTTGGATCATCCCTTTCTGAAGCGGAATCCGCCGAAATCGACCGGCCGCGAGGAATTCGGCGAAGAGTTACTACAGCCCCTGCTGCGGAGGGGATACGGTTCGGCGGACCTGATGGCGACGCTGACTGCTTTCACCGCGCACTCGATATCCTACGGTATCGAGCGTTTCTGGCCCCTTCCCGAACCGCCGCAAGAGGTGATCACCTCCGGCGGTGGGCTGCATAACGGCACTTTGATGCGATCGCTGGGGGAACGGCTGAAAGGATTCACGATACGCCCGATCGACGACTTCGGCGTCGATGCCGACTTCAAAGAGGCTATTGCCTTCGCCGTGCTGGCCGACAGGACATTACGAGGCCGGCCGGGGAACCTGCCGTCAGCCACCGGGGCGCATCGCCCGGTAATCCTCGGCAGCATCACGCCTGGACGCAATTACTCCGGCCTTTCCTGATCGAGATGACAACAGAGCACCGCTGATGAAAAAGAAAGAGGCCGGGTTTGCCTGCCCCGGCCTCGGCGTTCGAGCTCTTTTCTTAGGAATCAACCTACCAGATAAATCTCCTCCTGCCGCCGTGAGAGGAAGCGGCAGCCCTCGTCGGTCACCACGATCTCCTCTTCCACCGTCGCGATGCCGTGACCCTCGACTGTCAGGCGCGGCTCCAGCGTGAAGACATTGCCCTCCTCGATCGGGATGTCCGGCAGGTTGCCGTAGCGCTCCCATTTCGGCGCCAACAGGCCCCCGCCGTCATGGGCCACGCGACCCACCTGGTGGCCGAGCGCGTGCGGGTACTCCTCGTAGCCCTGGTCGACAATGTGGCCGCGGGCGATGGCGTCGATCCGATGGCCGGGCATCCCCGGCTGGATTGCCTCCGCCGCCTTACCGATCGCCTCGACGATAGTACGGAAGCCCTTTTGCACCTCCGGCGGAGCGCTTGTCTCTCCCTCGCGCAGGAAGTACCAGGTCCGTTGCAGGTCGCTGCAGTAACCGTCCATCCTCACGCCAAAATCGATGTTGAGGATATGACCGCGCTCTGAAGGGCAGTCCGTCGGACCCGTGTGCGCCCCGGCCGAATCGGGACCGGTGAACACCGCCGGGCAGTGGCCGGGATCCCAGGAGAGCTCCAGCCCGCGCTGCTTCACGGCGTCGATCATCAACGCCGCCACCTGCTGTTCGGTCACGCCGGGCTTGAGGAAATCCGTCACCATATCGAAGATCTCCTGCGCTGCGTCGCACGCAGCCGAGATCAGCTTCAGTTCGGCCGCCGACTTCCGGCCCCGCAAGGCGGACACTATCTCCTCCGAACTCTCCAGCCGGTTCTTGTAGGAAGTGCCGTCGAGGTAATCCAGCAGCGTCAACCACATCCCGTGGGTCAGGCCGTCGGCCATGACCGAGTCAACCGAATAGTTAACCGCGATCCGCTGCGGGTCGAAGCGCTCGATCGCTTTGAGCAGCTCGGGCTTGGCCGAACCGACGTAGCCAACCACCTCGTCATAGACATCAACGCTTTCCGTATTCGGCACCTCAAGGCTGCCTACTATCGCCTGAGTTTCACCGTGGCGGGTGATGATAAACGCGGAGTGCCAGGTGCAGTGGCTGCCGAAGATCAGGTCGAGAATCGGGTCGGGATTATTGCCGCTTTCGCGCACGAACGTCAGCCAGAGATCGATACCTTTCTCATCGAGAATTCCAACAGCCTGCTCGATTTTTTCCCGGGTCAGTTTCATTCTACTCCCCCCCATTTATAATAATCGCTAATCCTATCACAAGGCCTGTGGCCTTGTCCGTCAGGACACTCAAGCCTATAATCGCCGGACCGAAGGAGAAGGATATGAGCCTGGAAATCCGCCGCGTCATCGCCGACCCCCTGTTCTATTCCAACTGCTTTCTCGTCGCCTGCTCCGGCTCGGGCGAGGGCATCGCCATCGACCCCGGTAGTCGCAACGAAGCCGTAATCGAAGCGGCAAAGGAGGACGGAACCAAGATCATTGCCGTCCTTTACACCCATGGCCACATCGACCACATCGGCGGCGGCGCCGAGGCGCGGCGCCTCTTCGGGGTGCCGTTGATGCTGCACGAGGATGAAAGCGCCGTCCTCTCGACTCTGAGCAGCCACGCGGCCGCGTTCGGCCTGCCCCCCGTCGAAGACCCGGTCATCGACCGCTGGCTGCGCGACGGCGACGGGATCGAATTCGGTGAATGCTCGCTGAAAGTGATCCACACACCCGGCCACTCACCGGGCGGCATCTGCCTGCTCGGCTACGGCCACCTCTTCGCCGGCGACACGCTTTTCCAAGGCAGCATCGGCCGCTCGGATCTCAAAGGCGGCGATCACGCTATGTTGATCGACTCAATCAAATCGAAACTGCTTGTGCTTCCGCCGGAAACAATCGTCCACCCCGGCCACGGCCCCGACACAACGATCGGTGAGGAAGCGAAGGCTAATCCATTCCTGCAATAGCCGGCGGGCCGGCCAGTGAGTTGCAATTTATCAGTACACCCAGTTTCACTGACGCCGTCTTTTAATTAAGGGATGCAAAGGTGAGGTTCTGATGATTCGTCACTTCATTTACAAGGAAATAGTCGAAGGCTTCGGAGGCCCGAGGTTCCTGATCACTTTTCTGATCAGCCTGGTGTTGATCGTCACCAGCGTCTACACCGGCTATCAACTCTACCAAAGCGACATGCGGTGGTACGCCACCGCCAAGGCCGAGAATGTCAAGGCGCTCACCAATCTCGGCACCTATGCAGCATTGAAGGACACCGGCACCAAGGCGATGCGCCAGCCGACGCGCATGAGCATCTTCGTCCGCGGCGTCGACAGCACCATCGGCAAGGCCGCCACCGTCAACGAGGAAGCGGGCCTCGTCCTGCGCGACAGCCGCTTCGGCCTCAACCCCATCTTCGCCGTCTTCGGCGAGCTCGACGTTACCTTCATCGTCACCATCATCATGTCGCTCTTTGCGCTGCTCTTCAGTTACAACGCAATCAGCGGCGAGCGCGAGCTCGGCACACTCAAACAGATCCTCAGCAACAGTGTCGGCCGCGCCCCGTTCATCATCGGAAAAAGTGTCGGCGGGCTGATCAGCCTCGCCATGATCCTCTTCATACCCTTCCTGATCGCGCTGCTGATGCTGATGCTGCTCTTCGGCGTCAGCTTCACCGGCGATGAAACCATCAGGCTGGTGCTGTTGGCGACAGTGCTCTTCGCCTACCTCGCGGTCTTTTACATGCTCGGCATGTTTATGTCGGCTCTTTCGCGCAGCAGCTTCATCAGCTTCCTCCTCTGCCTCTTCATCTGGGTCCTGAGCGTGGCGATCATCCCAAGGATCGCTGTCGAAGCGGCCGGCCAGCTCAGCCCCGCGCCCTCTATCGACCGTGTCGAGTCGGAACGCGCTGCATTGCGACGTGAGTACTACGGCGATCTCAAGATTCTTGTGAACGATTACTTCCAGGAAGAATGGGACGGCGACAATGCCACCTTCGGTGATGCCTTCCAGAAGGCCTGGTCGCGCGCTCAGCAGGATGCGCGGGCAAAGATGGCCGAGCGCGAGGAACCGTTGCTGCAATCCTACGAGCGCAACCAGATCAACTTGCTCTCCACCGCTGAGGCGCTTGCCCGCTTCTCCCCCACTTCCTGCGTCACTTTTGCCACGGGACGTCTGGCCTACACCGATGCGGAGTTGCGCGAGCGTTTCCTCAGATCATTGCGCCGATACCGGGACGTCTACCTCGACTATGCCGACGAGAAGATAGCGAAAAACCCCGATAAATCGGGCAGAGGCATCTCGGTCAACATGACACGGAGTGACAGCGGGGGACCTCAGATTGACGTCACAGTCCCCCAGCACACACTTGAGGTTGCCGATCTGCCCGAGTTCTCGATGGAGAGCGAGAGCGCCGTCGTCACGGCTGTGGCGGTCGCGCCCGACATCGCCGTCCTCGCCATCGAGTTCATCCTCTTCTTCGCGCTCGCCTTCGTCGCCTTCATCCGCTACGACGTACGCTGATTAATGGCAAAGGTGCCGCCCTCTGGTCGCGGTCGCTCACAAAGGGCCGCAACGATGTTTTCCAGCCGGCTGAGCCCGGGTTATACCACCATGTAATCATTAACGGCCGTGAAACACTCCCGGCAGCATACGGGCATTTTGACTCCAAATAATCTCTGTTTTAAATGTGTCGCTTTGCCGCAGCCTACACATGCTTTGGCCCGCAGTTTCCCCCATACCTTTCTGGTGCGGATCAGAAGCATCAGGACCGCGCCGGCGCCCAATCCTGCAATAACATCAAACCAGGGGAACACGGCGGATTGCGCCAGGAATGGATCAAAGCCCGCTTTGACAAACAGTGCCGTCATGAGGATCAATGCCAGATCGTAGAACTCGAACAACGGCGCCATAACGCCCGGCGTCAGCATCGCCATGGTCGACACTCCCTCATCCATATTCTTCAAGGTTTCTTCAAATGGGGAGCTCTTCTGGTTACGCACGTAATTCACGGCGATCCTCGCGCTGATCGGCTTCCACTCATCCGCCACCCGGCCGTCCTCGTTTCGCTTCTGGTTGAAATACCAGAGCGCCGCCATAACGCCGGCCACATCGCTATAACTGCCGAGGCGGAGTTTAAGCGCCTCTTTGGGGCTCGCTTCCACAGCAATCGTGAAGGCGTCAATCCCTGCCAGCGAAGGCAGATTCTCCCTTTCTTCTTCCTTCAAAGTCAGGGCCCGGGCCTCCGCATCGCCGCGCTCGATCTGCCCGAGCTTGTGTTGGTGCTTATAGGCAACGGCGATAAACCGCTCCTTGATGGATACATAGTGCTTCAGCAACACCAGCATGACCGCCGCTACAAACAACGGCAGTGCATCGATCCAGTTGGTTCTCAAGCTGATCATTACCGCAATAACGGCCGCCGCAAACGCCAGGTAGAGGACCTGCCTGCGCAGGAAGAACCTGAGTCTGACCTCGAAAATTCCGAGGATAAAGCTGCGATCCAGCACCAGATACCGCAATATAGTCAGCACCACTATCACGGCCAGAGCCCAGAGCAGAGAGAATCTCGCCACCTCGGAATAAGGATTAAATGACAAAAAAGCAAAAACAATGGCCGCGATAATAGTAAGCGGGCCAAGAATCGCCCTCCCCCATAGCCAGACTGACTCCAGAAAGGTCTGCAATTTCCACCACATGTCCTGACCTCCTGCACCCGATTTTTAAATTACTTTTCAGACAGACTGAAAAGCCCCCTTCAACGGATGGATAGTCCGCCACATTATGCATTAATAATCATCCGGCAGGCGAGAGGAACTTGTCTTTTGAAAAAGCCGGTGT
>Ga0307378_10000953_pt1 | contig 48054 bp, 40 predicted proteins | sample UN1MG_FD_202238 | JGI IMG/M metagenome (GOLD analysis project Ga0307378, IMG submission 202238) | Soil microbial communities from Risofladan, Vaasa, Finland - UN-1 | ecosystem: Environmental > Terrestrial > Soil > Coastal area > Acid sulfate soil | place: Finland: Risofladan, Vaasa | collected... | reverse complement strand
AACAATTCGAACTGACCCGGTTCGCTAAGTTCATCATGCGCGCACTGCAGCAACTCTATGGCTGCGTCCACCACATTGTGGCTCCAGCAGTGCCGCGACCCTGAATTTGGATCTACTGAGTCTACCATTCGGTCGATCGCTCGTCTCACCGCCCCGACGTCGGCCGGCATCTCCAGCGGTGGGTTGGCGTGGCGGGCGATCACGCCGGTCAGCGTCCTCTCGTGGTAGCCGACCTTGAACCCGGTGAACTTGAGGCCGTGGGCGGTGGAGATGACGACGACGCGGTGTGTGGGCCGGATGTCCCCTCGCTCGACCAGTTTAGACAGCGCCGCCAGCGCCACGCCGGTCTGGGGGCAGCAGTACAGGCCGGCTCGGTCGGCGCGGGCGGCTGCGTCCGCCAGCTCGTCCTCGGTGGCCTGCTCGACGACCCCGTCAAAAGACCGCAGCACCTTCACCGCCCGCTCGTAGCTGACCGGCGCGCCGATCTGGATGGCGCTGGCCAGCGTGCGTTGCGCCGGCATCGGCCGGTATTCCTCCCAGCCCGCCAGGTAACTCTGGTAGAGCGGGTTGGCGTTCGCGGCCTGGGCACAGGCGATGCGCGGCAAGCGATCGGTCAGGCCCAGTTCCTTCATCATCGTAAAGCCGCGCCCGAGCGCGCTGACGTTGCCCAGGTTGCCGGCCGGGATGACCACCCAGTCCGGCACCGTCCACCCCAGTTGCTGGGCGATCTCGATCGCCACCGTTTTCTGGCCCTCGATGCGCAGCGAGTTCATCGAGTTGGCCAGGTAGATCGTCCGGTCGGCCGTCACCTGCTGCACGACGCGCATGCAGCCGTCAAAGTCGGTATCGATCGCCAGCACCAGCGCGCCATGGGCGATGGGCTGGGCCAGTTGGGCGGTGGAGACCTTGTTCCGGGGGAGGAACACGATCGCCGGAATGCCGGCGGCCGCGCAGTACGCGGCCAGCGCGGCCGAGGTGTCGCCGGTCGAGGCACAGGCCACCGCCCGGATCGCCGGGGCGTGGGGGCGACGGTCGGCCATCATCTGCCGCACGACCGAGACCAGCACCGTCATTCCCAGGTCCTTGAACGAGCCCGTATGGCTGGTGCCGCACTGTTTGACCCACAGGTCCGGCAGGCCCAGCTCTCGCCCCAACCGCCCGGCCGGCAGGAGGGGGGTGTGGCCCTCGCCCAGCGAGACGACGTTGGCCACGTCGACCTGGGGGCAGACCCACTCCTTCTTGCCCCACACGCCGCTCCCGTATGGATGCTCGACCGAGCGGGCGCGCCCGTCGAACAGCGCCTTCCAGTCGGCACTGCTGCGCCGGCGGAGCGCCCCCAGGTCGTGCTCCACGTCCAGGAGCCCGCCGCACTCCTCGCAGCGGTAGACGACGTCGTAGATGGAGTAGCGGCGGCCACAGCCACGGATACACTCGAACCAGCTATTCAGCTCCGCCATTGAGGATCACCTCCCTGTGAATCTACCGTACCGCGTCGGTCGCGGCGTCGGCGGCGACGACGAGCGAGATGCTGCAGTCGGACGAACCCTGGGCGATGGCGACGACGTTGATGTTCCCCCGCCCCAGCGCGCCAAAGACGCGGGCGGAGACGCCCGGCGTGGCCCGCATCCCCGCACCCACGACGTTCACGATCACCACGTCGTCCAGCGACCAGACCCGGTCCACGTCCCGCCGCGCCAGCTCCAGCGCCAGCTCATCCTCGACGGCGCGGATCACCGGCGGCGCTGCCGGCGTGGGGATGACGAAGCAGATGGACTGCTCCGACGAGGCCTGGGAGATCATCAGCACGCTGGCCCCCTGGCTGGCGACGGCGGCAAACGTGCGGGCGGCGATGCCGGGCACGCCCAGCATCCCTCGCCCCTCGACCGTCACCATGCTCAGCCCCTGGATCGCGGTGACCGCCTTGACGGTGCCGGACGCGGTCTCCGGCTCGCGGACGACCTGGGTGCCGGGGCAGGTGGGGTTGAAGGTGTTCTTGACCCACAGCGGGATCCCGCGCTCGACGACGGGCCAGATCGTCCGCGGGTGCAATACCTTGGCCCCAAAGTAGGCCAGTTCGCTCACCTCGCCGTACGAGAGGACCGGGATGACGCGGGCATCGGGCACCATGCGGGGGTCGGCAGTCATCACCCCGTCGACGTCGGTCCAGGTCCAGACCTCGTCGGCGTCGAGGCAGTCGCCCAGGATGGCGGCGGTGTAGTCGCTGCCCCCCCGGCCCAGAGTCGTCGTCACGCCCTCTTCCGTCGCCCCGATGAAGCCAGTCACGACGGGCACGACGCCGTCGTCGAGCAGCGGGATCAGGCGGTCCGCGACGCGGGCGCGGGTGGCGTCCATCAGCGGCACGGCATTCTGAAACTTGTCGTCGGTGACGATCAGCTCGGTGGCGTCGACGGCTTTGCTCTTGATCCCGCGCCGGCGGAGCACGGCGGCCAGGATGCGGGCGTTGATCCGCTCACCCAGCGACGTGATCGCGTCCATCGCGCGTGGCGTGACCTCTCCCAGGACGTGGACGCTGCGACAGAAAATGGTGAACTCGTCCAGGACCTCGTCCACCGCAGCCAGCATTTGGGCACGCTCGCCGTCCGGGGTCAGCAGCTCATCTATAGCGCGGTAGTGGCGGACCCGCAGGTCGGCGACGATCGTGCGATAGGTCTGGTCGTCGCCCGAGGCAGCCGTGCGCGCGCCCTGGATCAGCGCGTCGGTCACCCCGCTCATGGCCGAGACGACGACGGCCAGGTGGTCCCACCTGTGGACCTGTTCCAGCACGATGTCGGCAGCCTGGGTGTGCGCTTCGGCGCTGCCGACGGACGTGCCGCCGAACTTGATCGTAAGTGTGGTCATCTTGCCTGCCCCCTGATCTCCTTATACGCAAAAACCCCCGCGCCCTGGGGCGCGGGGGTTCTCCCACGTGGTTCCACCCAAGTTATACAACAGAATCCGCTTGAAGCGGGATGCTGTACCACTCTATGGCGATAACGGGCCGACCCGGGATCCCATACTCTCGCGCCCTTGCGATTCCGATCGCGCCCTTGCGATTTGAGGGACCCACTCCCGGGTGGTTTTCCCGCCCGTCCAGTCAAGGGGGCTTTCAGCCGGTGACCCCCTCTCTCTTGGACCTTTCTCAGACGGTACTCGTCCCGGTCAGCGCTTTCATACGGCCAGTTGTGGCCGTGCCATCTGCCGCACAGCCTGGCTTCAATTCGCCAGATTATACCACCTCACGACGGTTTCGCAAGGCACGACGGCCGGAGGGTTTCAGGTCTCAGATTTCAAGGTTTCAGGTTGTGGGGCAGTGATGCCGGCTGCTACCATTCGATCCCGGATGCCTGCACGCGCGCGTGGTGGGACAGGTTCGGCGGGCCGAACGTCCGCAAGAACGCCGCCAGGTCGAACTTTCCCACGTCCAGGCTGGCGAAGAAGCCTTCCTCCCGCACCTCAAAGAAGCCGCCGAAGAGGATCTTTTTCTTGAGCGCCTTGGGGGGCAGGTCAAACCGGTAGCATCCTCCCTCCCGCCGCAAGGAATACCGCAGGTACGCGCCGCGCAGGTATTCCTCCAGCCGGGCCCGCGGCTCGGGGAAGAAATCACTCGGCAGGTGCACGTCCAGGTGCAACCGGGTGAACACGCCGGGCGCAAAGCCCTCGGCTGGTCGTAGGATCTGGACTAGCTGGGGGCCAGAAACCGGGTTTTTTCTGTAAGCAAAGCGACAAAACCCGGTTTCTAATGCGTCCACGTCCCACGCTTTCAGCGCAAAGACGGTTTCCCCACTTACCGCAGGAAAACGGCCCGCGTTGGGGCGAAGCGTGAACAGGCTCTCCCGCACGGCCAGCAGGTTGTCCACCAGCTCGGGGTATCGGTTGAGGATGTCCCCGAAGACGAAGGCGTTGAGACACTCGGGCAGGACGCCGGCCAGGAGCGGGTCCACGCGCAGCACGAAATACGCCGGTTGCAGCCGTCGCTTGCGCGCCATCACATCCCGCATTTGCGTCACGTACGGCTCGCGCTCCGGCTGGTGGATCTGGTGATCGATGATCGCCCGCCGCTGTTCCTCGTCCAGGCAGGCCCCACATCCCAGACAGTGCCCCGGTTGTCCGTGGTTCCCCAGGCAATAGCCGCTGTCCTCGCCAGCCTGGGCCTGTCGATACTGGCGGTACAGGAACCCGGCGGAGACGTTGGACGCGACAAACTCCAGCGCAAAGGGATAGTCGGGGCCTTTCTCTCCCAGGAAGGCGTCGTTCCAGTGTCCCGCCCCCCCCGGCGATTCCGATCGCACCCGCCCTGGCGATTCCGATCGCACCCGCCCTGGCGATTCCGATCGCACCTTCACCATCCAGCGCTTTAGTTCTTCCCAGTACTCTGGCGGCAGCGTGGTGTCGAAACAGTACCCCTTTTGGGCCAGCGCCACAATCGGGTCCACCAACCAGTACCCGCCCAGCGCCAGCACCTGGCTTACGCAATAGGCTGGCCAGTCGAAGGCGAGCCGGAACTCGAAACCGTTCGTCTCGCAGGCCGATTTGACCTGTCCGACCAATGGACGCCACGTCTCTTCGTCGAGAAACAGGCGGTCATATTGCAGCGGCGTGCGCGGCATGCGGATCAGTGGACCAAAGCTAAAGATCACGCGCACGCGCCGGTTCCGGGAGCGACGGGCCTGTTTGAGCCACCTCACGAAGCGGCGAAACTCTTCGATGTCCTCGTCCGTCTCGTGGCCAGTCAGGAGGTAGAAGAGCTTGACCGTGCGGACCTTGAGCGCAAACAGGCGCTCCAGCAGCGCCGTGATGTCCTCCGTCGACAGGCTCTTGTGCAGCCACGCCCGCTGGCGCTCGCTGATGCCCTCGATGCCCAGCGTAAAGTTGCGCTTGTCCGCCTCGACCTCCGCCTCCAGCAACCCCGCCGTTCGGTGCAGAATGTCCACCCGCTGGCTCTTGAGTCCCACCCGGTCGAACAACCGGTGCAGCGCGGAGATCATCTCCAGGATGTCCTGGTGCGTGTTGAAATTGAAGCTGTACAGGTTCAGCTCTTCGACCCCCTGCGCGCGCTTGATCCGGCGGGCGGCAGAGAGAACGTCGGGCAGGGGGAGTTCACGGTACGGTTTGCGGTCGTACCCCTCGAAGCAAAACGTGCAGAACGCCGAGCAGCCGTAGGTAATCTGCAGGCTGGCCGTGTGAGCTTCCGGACTGTTCAAGATAGGATACTCGACGGGCAGGAACGTGGCGTCCGGCGTGCAGATGGCCTTCGTAGTCGTGTGAAACGATCCCGCTGCCCAAAAGCCCGGTGTCTCCTGGGCCGCTCGCTCCAGCAATTCCTGCTTGTCCATGCTGCGATTCTGTTCCAGGAAGCGCACCAGATTGCTGACCAGTCCCTCCCCCTCGCCGAAAAAGATGCCATCCACCAGGCTGTCGCCGTCCTCGCGGATGATGGCCTGGGTCGCCAGGGCATTGGAACCACCCAGGATGATGATCGGCCACTCTGGCCCGCGCTGGCTCGAAAAGAGCGGGATCCCGGAGTGGATCAGGAGGTAGGGCAGGTTGATGAGCTCCAGTGTATAGGCGTTAGAGACGAGGATCAGGTCAAACTCGTCGGCTGAGCGCAGCGATTGGGTGCCGAGGAGAAAGGGGACATCGTCTCGTTCGAACCGCTCTCTCTGTGCCGCCGTGGGAAAGAACGCCAGGCCGATGAACGCATCCGGCAGCGCCTGCCGCACCTCCTGGAAGAGGAACAGATGGGGAATGGAGCGATCCACGTCCCGGAGAGGGGACAGGCGCGCGATCAGCACACGGTATGCAGCCCCCTCGAACTCGGGGTTGCCGAACGTGGGGTTATCGAAAGGCAGGAACGGTTCGATTTGTTCGAGGTTTTTGGCCAGCATTTTCCTCCCTTCCCCAGCCTGGGTTACGTGGCCAAGAAAGGGGATGGGTGGCAGTGGCAGCCGATTGATGTGACAGGGTAGGAGAGCGTGCTCAGCCCTGGATCGAGGCGGGGCTGACGGTGACGGCCACTGTCTCGTCGGCGCGCAGGGCCATGCAGTTTACGCCCTGGACGACGCCCTCTTTGGGCGGCATCTCGACGGCCCGGAAGCGGATCAGCTTGCTGAGCCGAGAGATGATAAATAAGTCGTCCGTATCGGCGACGACGGTGGCACCGGTCAGGTGATCGGTGTTGATGGCGATCTTGCCCCCGCCACCGGGCGCTTTGTTGGGCCTGAAGCCGGACATGAGGCGGATGGTGCCTCTACCATCGGCGCTGAGCAGGAAGACGCCGCTATCTGGGCGGACGGCGGCGATCGCGACGGCGGTGTCATCCCGATCCAGGCGGATGCCCAGGCAGCCGCGCACGGGCACCTGCCGCGCCGCAAAGCGGATGGCGCGCCCGCCGCGGGTGGCGATAAAGAGCTCGCCGTCGCCGGGAGCCCAGCAGGCTGCGGTGGGGGGGCCAAACTTGTCGGCCTCGTAGAGTATGATGCCGGGGCGCAGTTTCTCCCCGAGTAGATGACCGGCAAACCAGCGCACGTGACCACGCTGCGTGAGCAGCGCCACGTTTGTGCCGCCCTGATCGGGGAGGACGAGCGCCAGGCGCTCGCCAGGGTTCAGGGGAAGCCGGGCGGCGAAGGACTGACCCCGGCCGTGCACGGGGGATTCGGGCAGTTTGTCTACAGGCAGGCGGAAGGCACGGGCCTGATTCGTGAGCAAAACCAGGCTTTGGCTCTCGTCAGCGATGGTCAGGAAAGCGGGCGGGTCATCCTCCGAGGTCTCCAGGTCAAAGATGCCCATGCCACCACGGCGCTGGCGGGAGTAGAGATGGCGTGGGGTGCGCTTGGCCATGCCGGCGGCGCTGATCGTGACCAGGTTGAGCGTGGTCGGCGGCTCGCTGGGTTCAGAGGGACCCGCGGCCGCCCCGCTTCGCCCGGGACGGTCTGCATCCCGGCGCAGGCGGTCCAGTTCAGCCTCCAGGCCTTCGATGTAGGCCCGCACGGCAGGGTCCAACTTGTCCAGGTCAGGACGTTCAACGTTCATGGGTTTCTTTCCTCCTTCTCATCACATCCATGCTGCAATCTCGGTAAAGATGGTCCCGCTCCCCAGGTCGGCAGGAAGGAGAACCTGGTAGTCGCCGCGCAGGACCCGCTCGGCGATCATGCGCGACTGGGGCTCGACCGGCTCCGCCAGCGCTGCCAGTTCCTCCAGCGAGTAGAACCTCGCCGCGTCGTTCTCGACCCCGTCGGCGACCGGCTCCACGTCGCCCGTCGGCCGGCACAGGAATATGACAAAGACGTGGGCCGGGACGCGGGGAGGCGGTGGGGCCACGACGCTGGTCAGCCCAATCAGGCCCACGACCTCCGTCTCGATGCCCGCTTCCTCGCAGAGTTCCCGGCGGATCGTCTCGTCCACCGTCTCGCCCGGCTCGGGATGTCCGGCCGGCACGACCCACTCTCCGGCGAAGGGTGGGTAGGTCTGGCGGACGAACAGCACGCGGCTGTTCCACACGACGACAGCGCCGACGGCGACGATCGGAGCATGGACTTGTTTCATTAGCACCACCTTGTGCCATCCAGGCGATTTAGCGATTGCCCAATACCGATCCTAGCCGGCGGGCCCCCTCCTCCAATTCCTCAGGTGATACCAGCGTGAAGCCCAGACGGCAGTATTGCCCTCCACTGCCATCGGTATGGAAACGCGCACCTGGCACGTACGATACTCCCCCCGACTCGGCGGTGGGCAGAAGCGCAGCGCTATCCACCTCCGGTGGCAGGCGCAGCCAGGCGAAAAAACCACCTGCGGGACGTATCCAGTGGCACGTTTCTGGGAGATGGTTGGTCAGGGCATCCAGCAATGCATCACGGCGCTGCCGATAGCTCGCGCGCAGCGTCTCGACTTGCCGGTCCAGCAGCCCTAACTCGATGAAGGCCGCCACCACGTGAGCCGTAAAGTGGTTGAGACCGCCGCCGCTGTCCAACATGCCACTGCCCGTGCATCGCCGGATGATCCCGGGCGCGGCGCACATCCACCCCAGGCGCAGGCCGGGTGCCAGTACCTTGGAGAAGGACCCCAGCCGCACAACCGGCCCGGCGGGGGACAGGCTGCAGAGCGGCGGCGGTGGGGGCGAGTCGTACCACAGTTCGTGGTACACGTCATCCTCCACCACGATCAGCCCCGGACTGTCCGCAGTCTGCGTGCGCTGGACTAGCTCCACCAGTGTCTCGCGCCGCTCGACCTCCAGCGTGACGCCGGTGGGGTTGTTGAACGTCGGGACGAGGTAAAGCAAACGTGGCCGTCGCCCCTGGCGTTGGAGCTCCGTCAGTACCTGCTCCAACGCATCCACCCGCAGCCCTTTATCGTCACTTGGAACGGGCACCAACTCCAACCCGTGATCGCGCAACACGCGCAGCGCCAGGTGGTACGTGGGGGACTCGACCAGCACCACGTCGCCGGGCTGCGTCAGCAGCGTGCACAGCATATCCAGTGCTTGCGATGCCCCGCCGGTGATCATCACCTGCTCCGGGGGCGGCCCCACGCCCTCCAGGCGGCCCAGCCGTGCGCACAACTGCTCGATCAGGCGTCCCGGCCCCTGCTCGGCTCCATAGGACAGGGCCAGCGGACCATCGCGCTCCAGCGCCACCTGGGTGGCTTGCAACAAGCCTGCGACCGGCAACAGGGCGAGGTCAGGGTGGCCCCAACTGAGTTCCACGATCCCAGGACGGCAAAAGAGTTGGACGTCAGGCAACGATGATTTCATATATACTCCACCCTCTGCTCTCTACTCTCTATTCTCCATTCTCCGGTCTCCATCCCCCGGCTGGGAGCAATCACTACAATGCCTCTCTCAATTGGGCGAACCGAGCGCGAAACTCGGCCTCCAGTCGCGTCTTATCGGCCTGGGGCAGGAGGCTGGCGCGCAGCCCGTTCAGGCTGACCTGTTCCAACTCGTCGGCGGTGAAACCAAAGTGGTCGACCAGCACCTCGTACTCGTGGTTCAAGTCGGTGCCGAACAGCGCCGGGTCGTCCGAGTTGACGGTCACCAGCAGCCCCGCGTCCCACAACTGGCGCAACGGGTGCGCGGCATAGTCCGGGTAAACGCCCAGGCAGACATTGCTCGTGGGGCACGTCTCGAGCGGGACCTGGCGCGCGCGCAGGTGCTCCATCAGCACGGGGTCCTCCGCACAGCGCACGCCGTGTCCCAGCCGGTCGGCGTGCAGCAGGCGGAGCGTCGTCCAGATGGACTCGGGGCCGGCGTTTTCGCCCGAGTGCGGGACGCGGGGGAGATTCGCCCGGCGTGCGCGCGCAAAGGCCCGCTCGAACAGTTCTGCCGGGAACTGGGCCTCGCTGCCGCCCAGCCCCAGCGCGACGACACCCCGGTCCCTGGCGGCCAGCGCGATCTCGACCACCTGGTCCTGCGTCTCGGGGTAATTGCGGCTGATGTCGAACACCCAGCCCCAGTCCACGCCGAACTCGGCGTGGGCCTGGGCCCGTCCCGCGTTCACCCCCTCCAGGATCGCCTGCCAGGGCAGGCCGGCGTGTCGCTGGTTCGAGACGATGGTAAAGGTCACCTCGGCGTAGCGGACGTGCTGGCGCGCGCAGTCGCTGCCGAACTCGTGGGCGATCAGGCGATAGTCGTCGGGGGTGCGCAGGCACTCGGTGACCATCTCGTAGACCGCTATGAAGTGGCAGAAGTCGCGGAAGCGGTAAAAGTCCCGCAACCCCTCCTCGTCCTGGACGGGCAGCCGGACGCCGTTTCGCCTGGCCAGTTGGAGCAGCGTGGCCGGGCGGATCGCGCCCTCCAGGTGGACGTGGAGCTCAACCTTGGGCATACGACGGGCGAATTCACATAGGTTCATTTTGGGTCAATGATGGTGCTCTGGGTGATCCGTCACGGGCGTGTGGCCGTGATAATAGCCGAGCTGGTGCATCCGGTTGTGCAGGGCACGATGGGCCGACTCCAGGACCATGCGCATGCGCTTGTATGCCACGTCCTCGGCCCGCGTGCCGACCGTGTCCAGGTAGGCCAGGGCGCCTTCGATCTGTTCGAGGATGGTGACACCGTCGGCCGCGGCGAGCAGTGTCGATCCCTCGACCGTGACCATCACCGGCGAAGAGTGCGCGGCGACGATCTCTGGCTGGTCGGCATAGTGCCCCCGCACGAGCAGGGCCAGCCACGAACTTTGGCCCACCTTGACGGACCAGTGGCCCTCCGATACTCCGGCATCGGCCCCCTCTCCAGGCGAGACCGCCACGCTCTCCCGGATCTCGCCGTTCACGATCAGCTCGACGCGCGACATCGGGACTGTGACGCTGGCGACCTGCCACGTCACGTCGACCGTGCCTCCGTTACCGGTCATCTCGATGCGGCTCCCCATCGGGTGCCCATCGACGGCAAACTCGAGCAGTGGGCCATACGTCACGAACGTCTCCGCCCGCCGGACCGCCTCCATCCAGGTCTCGTAGGTGAACTCGACGCTGGGGTCGATCCGGGCATAGGTCCGCACCGTCCCCACGGCCGTGTCCGCCGACATCTTGTCTGTGCCACCCACCGCTGGCACGAGGTGTCCGCAGTTCAGGTAACGGTACCAGTCCGAGAGGCAGTAGGGTTCGATGCCGCCGTATAGGTTGCCCCACGACGTCATCTCGATGGCGTCGATGTCTCCGCTGACGATGCTAGCGGCGTGCTCGGCGCGAGGCTGCGGAAAGTGCGGCAGGATGACCAGGCCCCCCTGTTTCTTGCATTGCCTGGCCCACTCGGTCAGCAAGATCTCGATCGGATCGCCGAGCGCGGATTCGGACGGCCCCCCCGTCGTCATCGGCGCGATGATTCTGCCGCGATAGCCCAGCAGGGAGATGTGTCCCAGCACGTGTTGCCGGTTCTCGGTTCCCACGCGCACCATATATTCCCCGTCCCCTCCTGCCTCTTTCGAGCCCCACGTCGTCTTGCCGTCGAAATCGCCCACGTTCGTCATCAACTCACCCCACTGGCTGGCCAACAGATTGACAACGTTCACGCCCTCCGCAGATCCTTCCAGCAGGGCGGACATTGGGGAGAGAAAATGGACGTGGGTGTCGGCCGTGACCCAGCCTTTTTCGCGCCACGGCAGCGCCCTCTCAACCTCGACGACGATCTCCCGGGTGGACGAGGTCACCTCGACGGCCTTCCGCACGGGCCGGATCTCGAATCCCTTCGATACCTCGACGTACACCCGGCCCAGTGGCAGGTCGATCGTCGTCTCACCGGGGATGTACGTGCAGGAGTGGGTGCCGCGATGGGCAAAGTCCACGCTATAGTCCTCGAACCAGGCCGGGTTGAGGATGCGATGGCGGTCGACTGGCGCGAGGTACTCTCCCCGTTCACCGTGGACGTGCAGCTTGACCGATACCGGTTTGCCACTGCCCCGCTCCACGGCCCGCAGTGTGACCCGCTGCGTCGCCGGTGCCACCGGCTGCAAGGGACATGAAGGCTGGGCCCCCTCGACCTGTGCCACGGGGACGACCTGCCCATCCGAGAGATGGAAGCAGGCATCCGGGTGAGCGGTGTACTCGATCAGCACCTCGTCGTCCGATCTCTCCGGGATCTGGTTGTTGTACGACTCGGACCAGGCGGCATCGGGATAGATCAGGCGAGGCGTCGCCGAGATGACCTGCCCCAGGTCGAGTTGGACCTGCTGGAACACCCCCTGCTCGTCCAATTCGGGATGGAACGATTCCCCTTGGGGCAGCGTCAGGAGCGCCTTGCGGCGCGTCCGCCAGCGCAGCGGAAACGAGGAACCGTTGCCAGCCGAGATCGCCGACACGACGACGACGCCTGATACCGGCTCGAACCGTACGCCGACGATTGCTTGATCTGGGCGCGGATTCTCCCACGCCCAGAGCCAGTTTACCCACGGCCCCTCATCCGCCGACGCGCCGCGCGTCTGGCTCCACCCCCACCCGGCGATCAGTTGCTCGTGCGACGCCCGCAGTGGGTGTGGCTTGCGATGCGCGACCGCCTCAAAGCAGTTCTCGCCCCAGAGGCGCTGAAATGTACCGAGGTGATGGCGGCGGCGAATCGACACGCGCTCCTCCGTGCCATCCGCGTAGAGCATCACATAGTCGGCGGCGTGTTCGGCCAGTCTCCCCTCCCCACGCATCGGCGAGATGAATCCGCCGGGGCCGGGCTCGACCGGCCGCAGATCTGACGTGTGCATAAAGACGAGCCACGCTGCCACCGTCGGGCTCAAATCGACGGAGACGGCCCGATCCGCGATCACCACGACGTCCCCGATCTCGAAGGGGATGCCCCACGCAACGCAGGCACCACCCGGCGCGTGCTCCAGGGCCGCCGCCATCTCGTCCGAAACGCCGACGCTGGCCAAGTTAGAAAGGGCCACGTTGCCCTTGAGCGACAAGGGCGCGAACAGGGGGGAACTGGGGCCATCTTGAATGCTGGTCATATCGAACTCCTTTCCTTCAGTTTCAGGTTCTCACTCTCCTCTGGACTTGAACGTCACGGTCGATTGAGGTCGGTCGTTGACCGTCAAGCGAAAGACGTCGGGGCGCGAGTAGTGACCCTGTGTATCGAGAACGAGGTGACCCTCGGCGATGCGTCCCGGGTCGAGTTCGGCGATGATGATACCCGGTTGATCGAAAACCGGGCCCTTGACGTAGTTAGAATCGGGAGCGATGACCGCACTTCCCCCACTCAGGATGAGATCTTGGTCTCCTCCGGGCATGGCCTCCAGCAGTTGGACCGCCTCGTCCACCGACCGGCCCAGTGAGTTGATTCCTCCCATGACGTCTCCCCGGCTCAGGACGCAGCCTGCGGCGATGACGAAGCACTGGCCTTCAAAGGCGTAATGCCTGCTGGCAAACTGGTGGAGCTCTTTCACCGCTGGCCATTGCGCGATGTGCACCGTCTCGTATTGGGCGTGCATGGCGGCCCTCGCCAACGGCATCCAGTGCTCCCAGCAGATCAAGCCCCCCAGGTTGCCGTATGGGGTGTGTAATACGCTCAGCGTGCTCCCGTCGCCTCGCCCCCAGATCATCCGCTCGGTGTACGTCGGCAAGAGCTTGCGGTGCAATCGGAATTCCTGCCCATCCCTACTGACAGTGATCATGGTGTTGTACAACGTGCCTCCCAGGAGCTCGTGAGCGCCCATGACGATGTACGTGCCGGTCTTCCGGGCGATGGCGAGCAATCTGTCCAGGTGTTTGCCGGGTATGGTGACCGAATTCTCGACCAACAAGCGATACAGTGCTTTGGCCGGAGGATGGTCCCACAGTGCAGCCTGGGGCGCAAAATCCAGCCACACGGGGTAACCGGACAGCCAGGTTTCGGGAAAGGCGATCACATTCGCCCCCTGGTCGGCTGCCTGTTCGATCAGCGCACAGGCTTTTTCCAGACTCGCCTCGATATTCAAGAACACAGGGGCATATTGGACCACGCCCACCTTGAAGGAACCGGTTGTGTCCGCTGAATTCACGTCAGCCTCCATTTCAGGTCGAGAGCGGGCCGCTCCCATGCGTGCGCGACCGCCCTGGTAGTAGCCGGGCAGCGGCGACGCCGGCCAGCCCGAATATGCCAGCCGCGACCAGGAACGGCACGCGCAACCCGAACCAGGCCGCCAGTGCGCTGCCCGTCATCGGCCCAATCGCATTGGCAGATGACACGACGCTGGTGTCTACCCCATAGACGATCCCCTCCTGGCCCTCTGGCGAGAGCCGGGCCAACGATGCGCTGAGCGAGGCCAGGATGCCCCCCATCGCCAGCCCTGTCCCCGCCTGCCAGAACAGCAAAGCAGTGGGATCGCCGGCAAAGTACTGGGGCACGTAGCACACGACCGAGACAAGCGCGCAGCTCACCAGGATGCCACGGTAGCCCACGCGGTCGCCGAGCCGTCCCAGCCCCAGCGCACCCACGGCGCCGGCGGCCGCGCTGACCCCGCTGACGATGCCTGTGATAGAGGCCACGCGGGCATCGGCCGGAACGATCGTCTGGATAAAGAGCGGCAACACGGGCCCCAGCAGGCGCGTGCCCAACCGCATGAGCAGCCGCACCCCCATCACGCCGAGCAACAACCGAGACCCCAACACCGGCGCCAGCCGGTTCCACACCCGCTGGCGCAGCGTCAACCTGCTCGTGCTGGCCGCCGCCTGCGCATCCACCGGTGGTGCAGCGGGCTGGAAATCCTCCTTGACAAAGAACAGCACCCCCAGCGCGGCCAGAAACAGCAATCCCCCTGTTACCCAGAAGGTCGCCCGGTAGCCGAACGTGTCCGCCACCAGCCCTCCCAGCAACGGCCCTGCGGAGGCCCCAACGTAGATCGCCATCTGGAGCATGCCCAGCGCCGAGCCGGCGTGCTCACGCGGCGCGGTCGTGGCGACGAGTGCGTTCGCCGCGGTGACTGTCCCGGTCAGTGCACCCTGCACGGTCCGCAGCAGCGCCAGTTGTTGCACGTCCTGTGCCAGGCCCATCAGTCCGATCACCACGGATCCGCCGAACATCGCCCGCTCGACCATCACCTTGCGCCCATATTGGTCACTGAGCGCGCCCCAGATGGGGCCAAAAATCGCCATGGCCACCGCGTGACCGGAGAAGATGACGCCAGCCCAGATCCTCACCTCTCGCTCGCCCTGCACGCCCAACTCCTGTACGTACAGCGGCAGGAGTGGAATCACGACGGTGAAGCCGACGATGGCGATGAGTTCGGCAAACCAGATGGCGACCAGGTTGCGTCGCCAGGATGCGGAGGGGCGGGAGGTAGCCGTCGCTGTAGACATAGGATGGTTACGGAGCACATGCACCAGCCCGCACGGCGGGCCAGCGCCAGAATGGATCAACTCTCAAATTATACGCTTCATCTCGCGGATTGCCAAGCTCGACGTGATTTGCCAACCACCTGTGTTGCTGGTATAATTATGTTTGTGCCACCCTAGCTCAATCGGCAGAGCAACCGCTTCGTAAGCGGTAGGTTTTGGGTTCGACTCCCAAGGGTGGCTCTCACTACGCCAGCCCCCTCAGATGGGGCCTTCTTTTTAGCAGGCGATCGAACCAACGACAAGCGGATGATTGATCAGACTCCACGTGACCCCTGGCGCGTCATCTGGCGGGTTGCTTCCAGCGACCACCTGATCGTTGCGCTGCTGCTGGGCATCGCGGCCGGGTTGGCCATCACAGCCTGGCTGCCCCAGATGCCTGTGGCCGACCCGGTGGCCTACACGCGCTGGCTCTCTGAGGAGCAGGCCCGCTTCGGGGACGCGACCCAAACGATGCAGACGCTGGGCCTGTTCACGGTCGCACGCTCCTTCGTCTTCCGCGCATTGCTGGCGCTGCTTGCCGGCTCCTTGCTGCTCCGGCTGGTCGAACGCGGCGACCGGCTGCGGCAGGGCCGGGGGATGGTCAGGCCGGTGGGGGGGTGGCACGTGCTCGGGGACGCATGCCTGCCCGACGTGCTGGATGACCTGCATCGGTGGCGCTATCGGGTGCTGGGCGCTCCCCCGCTGTTCCAGGTCGACCGCTGGCCATGGGCCGGCTTGTTCCCCCTGTTGGCTCACGGCGGCGCGCTGCTGTTTATCACGGGCCTGCTCGTCACCCATCTGTGGGGCTGGCGAGTCAAGGGGCTGGTCATCCAGAGCGGCGAACGGGTCACGCTGCCCAACTCTGAAGCGTGGGTCGTGCTGGACGAGGACGCCGCCAGTGCGGGACACAGCCCTGGCATCGTGACGTTCTTCGAGGAGCGTGGGCCTGGCGTGCGAGCTACGGCCGTCAGGGGAACAGAGCGCTTCCTGCCACTCCTACAGACCGCCGAGGCCGATCCGGTCACTCAACTGACTGTACCACTCATCGAGGACCAGTACTTTGCCATCCCGGAGGCCCAACTGATCGTCCGGCTGACGCCACAGCCCGGTCACGTCACCGAGCCCCACAGCCCTGTGCTCGTCCAGGTCTACCGCAGTCCCCCTGGACGTTTGGAGATCGAGACGGTCGTGGATGGAGACACGGAAGTAGCCGTGGGCGACGTGGGGCTGAGATTCGGCAGTGTGCCATACGCGAGGCTGACCGTGACGTTCAACCCCGGTCTTTGGCCCACTGGCCTCGGTCTGGCGATCCTGGGAACGGGGGTGCTGGGGAGCGCAGCGTGGCCCGCGCGCCGGTTCTGGCTTCGGGAGGGAGTGGAATACGTCGAAGGCAGTGGTAACCTGCGGCCGCTGCTGGCAAGGAGCAGGGAGGTCTGACGTGCCAAGCCCCGTGATATTCACAGGGCTCGCCTGCGGCATGTTACTGGCAGCGACCGGCCTGGCGCTGTGGGACGGTCTCCGCCAGGTTCCCGGGGTCTCTCACGCCGTGCAGGTTATCCGTTGGGTGGCCGGTGTGTTTCTGGTCATCGGGGTGTTCCTGGCGTGGCAGGGGGACCGCAGCCTGTCCGCGCCTGCTCCTCGACTTGTGCTGATGGCGGCGCTGGCAGCTCCACCGGTGTTCCATCGCCGTAGCCTCGCTTGCTGGACCAACGTGTGGCTCATCCTGCCGGCGCTGGTGCTGGCCGGGGCAGGACTGTTTTGGACCTCAGCGTCCATCGAGGCCGGCGCGGGCAGCTCCCCGGTCGCACTGGTGGAGATGGCGGTGATCATCTGTGGAGGGCTTGGGGCGCGGGCACTCGCTGTCGCACTGAGCGAGAGTGCCACCTCGACCCCAGGCGCCGAATGGCCATCCGCTGCTGCACATGCGCTGCTGACCGTGGTCGTGGGCGGCATGGCGTTGGTGAGCCTATGGCAGCGTGGATCGGTGTGGGACGGGACCGCGGGTGAGAGTGGGCTGGCGGGAGCCTGGCTGGCCTGGACCGCAGCCCGGGTAGGTCCACGCCAGTCGCGCTGGTTGCGGGCCGTGCTGACCGCCGTGGCCGCGGTGTTGCTTGCCGTGCTGGCTGCGGGACATCCGATCTTACAGACGTGAGGTTAGCGGTGAACCTGGGACGCTGCTAAACGCCGACCGCTCACTCACTAACTTGGGGGGGAAGTATGCAACCAATTGTGATAGCGGTGGCTGGTGGAACTGCGTCTGGGAAGACGACGGTGGCGAACGAGGTCTTTAACCGCGTGGGCGCCGAGCATATCGCCTACATCCCCCACGACGCCTACTACCGCGACCTGAGCCATCTCTCGCCGTCCGAGCGCGCCCAGGTGAACTTTGACCACCCCAACTCTTTGGAGACCGAACTGCTGATCCAACACGTCAGGGAACTGCGCGCCGGCCGGGCCGTCGAAATCCCGGTCTATGACTTTACTACGCACACACGCAGACAGGATACGCGGCGCGTCGAGCCGGCCCGGGTGATCCTGGTCGAAGGCATTCTCGTCCTGGTCGAGCCTGAACTGCGCAAGCTGTTCGACGTCAAGCTCTACGTGGACAGCGATGCGGACGTGCGCTTTATCCGGCGGCTGCGACGCGACATCGAGGAGCGGGGCCGCACAGTTGAGTCGGTCTGCGAACAATACCTGGCGACGGTGCGCCCGATGCACCTGGAGTTCGTCGAGCCCAGCAAGCGCTATGCCGACGTGATCATCCCTGAGGGGGGGTTCAACGAGGTCGCCATCGAGATGGTCGCCGCGCGCCTCAGGGGTATGTTGGGGGAACACGCCAGGTAAGGCGGGCATAGCCGTGATGAGCCACGTCGGCTATGGAGACGGCACGGAGGGGATGCTGCGCGCCGAAATTGATCGCCTATTGGAGGAGTAGCGATGCCGCATAAACGATGGCCCAGGCCCTCGACCGTGGCCTTCGCCCGCGAGGCCCGGCGCACACCGGGATTCGGCCTCTTTGACTGGATACACGCATACGTGTATGGCCGCTGGCCCTACCTCTACATCGGCATCGGGACCGGCGAGCATCCGCTGGCCCGGCTCTTGGGGCCACTTGTCCGCTGGCTGGCCCGGTTGTTCCCGCCCCGGGTGCCCGGCCCCGATCGCGTCACCTTCGCCGACACCTACCACGGCAAGGTCGTGCCGCTGGAGGCCGCGAGGCAACTGGTCACTGTCGAGGAAGACGTCCGCTTGACCAACCTGGAAAAGGTCATCCCCTACGCGCTCGCCCGCGACATCGTGTTGCAGCATCCCGACCACATCGTCGTCCTGGACTGTCCGTGCCGCGTCTCGCGCCCGGCCCCCTGTCTCCCCCTCGACGTCTGCCTCGTCATCGGCGAGCCCTTTGCCAGTTTCATCGCCGAACATCATCCAGAGCGCTCTCGCTGGATCACGCCCGACGAGGCGGTGGCGATCCTGCGCGCCGAGGATGAGCGTGGCCACGTACACCACGCGTTCTTCAAGGACGCGATGCTGGGCCGCTTTTACGCCATCTGCAACTGCTGCGCCTGCTGCTGCGGGGCGATGCAGGCCCACCGCAGCGGCACGCCGATGCTGGCATCCTCTGGCTACGTCAGCCGCGTCGACGCCGATCTATGTGTTGGCTGTGGCGTCTGCGTCGACTCTTGCCAATTCGGCGCGCTCTCGGTCGAGGATGGCGCCGCCGCCGTCGCCGCCGTCGCCTGCATGGGCTGCGGCGTGTGCGTCTCCCAGTGTGCGCAGGGGGCACTCGCGCTCGTGCGCGACCCGGCCAGAGGCGAGCCGCTCGAGATCCGCGACCTGAAGGCCCGGTTGACAGGACAGTCGGCAAGCCGGGCCATCTGAACGGAGCCTTACTGTGGCGTGAAGAGGCTCAGCGGCAGGTCGACGCCCGCTGCGCTGGTGCGGTTCAGAAAGCTGGGAATGTAGCCAGTCGCGGTAAAGGTGCCGGTAATGCGGCCCTCTTTCACGCCGGTCTGCCGAAACTCGAAAATGTCCTGCAGCAGGACGACGTCGCCCTGCATGCCCACCACTTCCGTCACCTTCAGGATCTTGCGCGAGCCGTCTTGCAGCCGTTCCTGGTACGTGATCAAGTCGATCGCCGAGGCCATCTGCTGGCGGACGTTCAGCAGCGGAAGCGACGGATTCGCCGCCGTCGCCGTCGTCTCCAGCCTGGCCAGGGCGTCGCGGGGGCTGTTCGCGTGGACGGTGAACACGGTGCCGTCGTGACCGGTGGTCATGGCCTGAAGCAGCTCGATCACCTCGGGTCCCCGGCACTCGCCCACGATGACCCGGTCCGGGCGCATCCGCAGGCTGTTGATCACCAGGTCTCGAATGGTGACCTCCCCCCGGCCCTCGATGTTGGGCGGGCGACTCTCCAACGACACGACGTACTTTAGCGTCTCGGGCAGTTGTAGCTCGGCCGCGTTCTCGACGGTGATGATGCGCTCGTCGGCGGGGACCATGCCGGCCACCAGGTTCAGGACCGTTGTCTTGCCCGACGCCGTGCCGCCGGCGATGACCATGTTGAGCCGCCCGAGCACGCAGGCCCGCAGAAACTCGACGATCTCCTCGTTACATGACCCGAAGCGGATCACATCCTCGGTCGTCAATGGCCTGCGGCCGAATTTGCGGATGGTCAGCACCGGCCCGACCAACGAAATGGGCGGGATAACGACGTTGACGCGGGAGCCATCCGCCAGACGGGCATCCACGAAGGGATGGCTTTCGTCCACGCGGCGGCCCAGTGGCTCAATGATGCGGTGGATGGTTTCCATCACGTGTTCGTCGTCACGAAAGTGAATGGGCACGTCTTCGAGTCTGCCGTCGCGCTCCACGTAGACTTTCTCGTACCCGTCCACCATGACCTCGGCGACGGTGTCGTCCATCATCAGTGGCCCCAGCGGGCCAAATTCGGGGCTATCCTGTTGATTCGTCGGCCTATCTCTGATCTCGTCTTGTGCATTCATTGCTTTTCCTCCCTAACGTGTGAGGGCGTGTGCCCGGCTTGCCTACACTCTCAGTGTAGCACAGTGTCCGGCCAGGAGGAACGGGCAAATGACCGGTCCTGACCTGGTCATTTAACCGGGGTACGTCGCTGGCCTCCGCGCCCAACCATGACGCAGCGCGTAGATGGCTGCCTCGGTGCGGGAACTCACGCCCAGCTTGGAGTAGATGTTGTCCAGGTGAAAGTTGACCGTGCGCGGGCTGATGAACAGCAGCCGGGCGATCTCCTTGTTGCTCAATCCCTCGGCCAGCAGTTGGATCACGTCCATCTCGCGGGGCGTCAGTTGGACTGGTGGTTCGATCGCAAAGCCCGCCGCCAGTTCAAGGCCACCGTGCGGGCCGATGCCGGTCTCGAAGGTGCCGCCCAGTTGCTCGATCCGCTGGCGGGCGGCGCACAGCGTTTCTCCACCCGCCGTCCCGATGCCGTTGTCCGCCAGGCGCAGGGTCAGACGCTCGTCACGTCGCTCCAACTGGATCGTCACGTGGGACGCGTGGGCGTGGCGGATCGCGCGGTCCAGCGCATCCTGCGCTGCGCGGAAGAGGGCCAATTCGACCTGGGCCGGCAACTGTTCACGCATCCGTTCCAGCGCCAGTGTGATCCGCAGGCCGTGGGCGCGCATCGCCTGGCTGGCCAATGCCTCCAGCGCTGGCTCCAGTCCCAGCGTCTCCAGGATGGCGGGGTACAGGTTGCTTTCCAGGTCGCGCACCTGTTGCAGCGTCTGGCGGGCGAGGCTGGCCAGCACCGAGACGGCCATGCGGGCGGTCGGGTTCGTGCCCAGTGTCTGCTCGTAGGTGTTGGCCTGCGACAGGAGGAGGTTGAGGGGCTCGACCAGGCTGCGGTGCAGCAATCCGGCCAGGCGGCGGCGTTCCGCTTCCACCGCCACGGCCGTGTCCTCGAGCGCGGCGTGGACGAGCAGGTCCTGCGTCAAGTGGGGTGGCGCTGTCTCCGCGCTCTCGGGCAGCGTCAGCAGCGTCTCCTCTTCGGGGGTGGGGACGGGGCGCTCCCGCCTGGGGTGGGTCGTCGAGGAACTGCGGACGATCCGTTCCAACAACGACAGGGAGGCGCGTTGGCCCGTGGCCTTTTCCGCTGCGGCTGGGGCCAGCGTTCGTGCTTCTGTCGGGGCAGGCAGCGCCGCCAGCACCTCCTCCGCCGAACCGTAGCGGTCGGCCGGGTCCTTCGCCAGAAGTCTCACGACGACACGCTCCACCTGGGGGGGGATGCTCAGGTTGAGCGAGCGCGGTGGCGTGACTGGCGTGTTGAGGATCTGCGAGATAATGGCCATCGGGTCCTCACTGGCGAAAGGTGGCCGGCCGGTGAGCAACTCGTACGTCACGGCTCCCACGGCGTACAGGTCGGTGCGGTGGTCGGCTGGCGTGCCCGTGACTGCCTCCGGGGCCAGGTAGAGCAGCGTGCCGACGATCATACCCTCCTGGGTCAGCCGGACGTCGCCCCGGGCCAGCGCCAGCCCAAAGTCGGTCACCTTCACCTGGCCATCCGGTGTGACCATGATATTTTCTGGCTTGATGTCGCGGTGGACGATGCCCTGTCCGTGGGCGTAGGCCAGCGCCTGCAGCGTGCCCCGGATGGCGTGGAGCGTCTCGCGCACGGGGAGTGGCCCGCCGCGCTCGACCATCAGGGCGTGCAGGTCCCGGCCGGGGATGTACTCTAGCACCAGGTAATGCCATGGGCCCTCGCGGCCCACATCGTGGAGCGTGATGATGTTGGGGTGTGAAAGCCGGGCCACGGCGCGGGCCTCGCGCAGGAATCGGGCGCTGGCTTCTCCGCCCATGATCCGTTCCGGCGAGAGGAACTTGATGGCCACGTCCCGGTCGAGCGTGTCGTCGTGCGCGCTGTAGACGATGCCCATGCTGCCCTCGCCAAGCCGCTCGCCGATCCGGTATCGACCTGCCAGGCACACCGGAGGTCCGGTGGTTCCCTCCACCACACCGGGCCGTTGGTGTTCGCGCCGTCCCGTTCCCATCGTTCGTGCTCCTTCAATCCACACGAACCTTGCGAAGGTTACATAGAGCCTTGGCCATTGGAGCATTCCCTGCTAGAAAAGACCTTGCTGGCCTCAAGTTCTCGTCTAACCTTCGCAAGGTTCAGGGTTCCACAGCCCGTGCAATTCCTGCGTTGCCGCGTCGGTGGCGATCTGGGCGCATTCCGAGGCCAGCCGGGCCGGGTAGCGGTAGAAGAACGGGGTGACGTCGACCTCGTAGCCGCCCTGGGCGTGGGCCTCGGCCGTGGGCAGGTAGCCGATGCAGCCGTCGCTGACGCTGGCGAACATCGTGACCGCGGCGGGCGATGCGGCCTTGACCGCCATCCCGATCTTGGTCAGTGTCTCTGCGGCAAAGGTGACCAGCCCCAGGTCACCGACCCGCATACCATTGATCCGCAGTGGCACGTGCCAGACTCCCTCCCGCGCCTCGACCCGCGAGCGCCAGGGGTACCGGTACTCCAGCAGGATGTCGACGATGAACCGCAGCGCGTACGGCAGGCCAGCCACCTCGGTCAGCACCCGGCGATAGGCCGGCAGCGGGGTGGGGGTAATTGCCTTGGCCTCCAGCGGCAGCCAGACCTCCAGGCGGTCCAGGCGCAGCGGGACACCTACGAGCGGCGACAGACCGCCCCGGTATGCGGCAATCACCCGGTCGGCGACGCGCTCGCCCAGCGATTGGACCGCCTCCCAAGGGTCGCCCTCCCCCCACTCGTGGTCGGGGTTGAGGTCGCCCGCCGCGCCCTGCAAGAACAGCGTCAGCCCGCCGAGCGCACGCTCGACCCGCGGCCGCATCGTGCCGATCCAGTCGGCCGAGACGAGGAGGTTGCCCGGCCCGAGCACGGTGCCGTGGCAGGCAAAGTTGACGACGGTCGCCAGCGGCGCGCTGTCTGCGGCGCTTATGCCGTCCGCGGCACCCACGCTGTCTGCAGCGCGAACGCTGTCTGCAGCGCGAACGCTGTCTGCAGCGCGAACGCTGTCTGCAGCGCGAACGCTGTCTGCAGCGCGAACGCTGTCTGCAGCGCGAACGCTCAACACCCCCACTGACCGGTCGGTGGGGCCCCTGGCGTTCACGCCGATGACAACTTCCCCATCGGGCCGCCTCTCCCGCCGGTTGACGGCGATGTCGGTCTCGGCCTGGCCCCAGGCCAGGTCCACTGGAACCAGCGCCGACGCAGCCCGGCGCACCGCGTGCGCGATGCGACCCACCAGCGTGTTCACGTATGCCCGCCGGGCGCGGCTGGAGCGGTGGTCGGCGTATGCGATCGGGCCGGCGTGGGTGTGCGAGCAGCAGATCACAACCGGCGTCTCCTCGCCGACCTGGGCCTGAACGCGGTCGACGACGAATTCGTTCAGGCACAGCAGGTCGCAGGCGACGAGCGCCAGCCGCTCCTGGCCGTCGTCCAAGACGAGCGCGGTGGCGGTCAGGTCGTCGTGGACGCCGGCGTTGCCCTTCGCACGGTCGCCGTAGCCGATGAGGTAGATGCCCTTCGGCGGCGAGATCACCTCGCGCGCCACCCCGGCACGCAGTCTGGTGTTGTCCATTCGGCAAGCTACCCCTTCACCCATGGATTGGACCGCTTCTCCCGCCCCACCGTCGTCTTCGGGCCGTGGCCGGAGTAGAGGACGGTGTCGTCAGGTAATGTGAAGAGGACCTCCTGGATCGAGCGCACGAGCGTGTCCCAGTCACCGCCGGGCAGGTCGGTGCGTCCCACGCCCATCTGGAACAGCACGTCACCGTCAAAGGCCACGCCCTCCTCCGCCAGGTAAAAGGTCACCCCGCCGGGGGAGTGACCTGGCGTGTGCAGCACCTGGAAGCGCAGCGTGCCGACCTCCAGTGTCTGCCCGTCCTCCAGCTCCACGTCCGGCATGGGGCTTTCCTTCACCGGCACGCCAAACCAGGCGGCGCCGCCCCGCGCCTGCAGGATGGGTAGCTCGGCCGGGTGCAGCGCCAGCCGCGCCCCCGTCGCGGCGACGACGGCGGCGTTGGCCCCCATGTGGTCAAAGTGGCAGTGGGTGTTTAGGACGTAGCGGATCGCCAGCCCGCTCTCCTCGATTGTCTTGAGGATGCGATCGGGGTGCCCACCGGGGTCGATCACCGCGCCCTCGTGCGTCTCCTCGCAGCCGACGACGTAGCAGTTGGTCTGTGTGATGCCGACGTGTATGGTGTGTAAGATCACGTGGTCTCCTCATCAGTGTTGTGCTGCCCCGCGACGATCCGTTGTACCTCTGCGATGAACTGTATCCGTCCACGTATGACGTCAAGATCGAGTTCCATAGTCTTGTTCCAGTGATTCGTAGTAGGCCGCCCGTCCGTCCCGCAATCTGGGTGCGAAGTCACGATACTGGCGCAGCGTGTCTTCGATCAGGTCGGCCACAGCTATCGAGTCGCGCTCGAACAGTGGCTGTCCCTGCAGTGCACGGTGGCGGAGCAACAGCGGGGCATCCTTGATGGAGACCAGGTCTACGTCCCTGCCCAGGATGTCTGCAATCTTGACCTGGAGTGCCAATTGCTCATCCAGTGGAACGTCGCCCTCAAACAGGACAGCCAAATCTACGTCGGAACGAGGTGTGGCATAGCCATCCACCTGGGAGCCGAAGACAAACACGGCCAGAACCCGTGACTCGTTCTCAAACAAAGGGCGCAATTGGTTCAGTTTATCGTCAATTAGCACTTGCGTCATGTCCTGTCGAGTTACATTTCCTGGAAGAGAGGACAGATGGCTCAGCGCTCCATCAAGAAGCGCGTGGTGGCGGTGCGGATCAGACTCGTGCCTCCGGTGATCAGGACTTTATACCTTTTCCTTGCTTCACGATATTCAAGCATCCTGAGCCTGTCGAAGGATGCGAATATTGCAGAGCCGCACCCTTCGACAAGCTCGGGGTGCTCTGCTAACTCAATCCGCAGCCCGAGTGTACAAGATGGCGTTGCCACGTTTCCCCACTTGCGCGATCACGCCCATCTCGCGCAGGCAAAAGGCCATCTTCTGCGCCAGCCAGCGGGGCCTGGCGATCGCGGCGGCGAGCTCCGACGTCGTGAACGGTTCATCCAGCGCGCTGGGAAGGAGCGCCCGCATGTCCGCAGGCGTCTCGAAAAGCCGCTGCCCCACGACCTCCAGGAGCTGGCGCTCGTGCGTGACCCATCCCCTGCGCCGCCAGCCGCGTTTTCCATCGTAGCGACGGACCTCCTCCTCCTGGATGAGCAGCACGTCCAGGGAAAAGTTGGGGTCCGAGAGCAATTGCGGGAAACTCACCAGTTCGACAAAGACGTGTTCAAACGCGCCCCGTTTGGGCGACTTGCGGCGGCTCAACCGGTCGTGCCTGTTGGGTGCCAGCTTGACGATCCATTTTTCCCGCGCGACCGGGTACACCAGCCGCACGGGGTGGCGGGCGGCAAGCACGGCCAGTTTGCGCTTGATGCCCGAAAAGCTGCCCGTCTGCACCTCGACCAGCAAATCGCCCCGGACGATGTCGACGACGAAGCCGTCTACGGGTACCTCAAACCGATCGTCCGGCCGCGCGTACCACTCCTTCAAAGCGGCGTGCAGCGGCTTCTCGTTCAATGTGCCGATTACACGGGCTGCTTGTGGTTCCGTGGACATGGTGGCCATAACCTCGAGTGGGACACGCGCTCACATGGTGGCGTAGCGTGGGCAGATTATAGCAAAGAGCCCTCGCTTTGTCCAACGCCAAAAATGTGTTAGAATATTCTTTCGCCTTGACGAAGAGCGCCAAGGATGCTACAATATGAGAACAAATGTTCGAGCAGGGTAGGTGAGCATTGGCCCAGGAAAAGATCGTCGTTCGAGGTGCCCGAGAGCACAATCTGAAAAACATCACCGTCGAGATACCGCGCAACAAGATGGTCGTTGTCACCGGTATCTCGGGATCAGGCAAGTCGTCGCTGGCGTTCGACACCATCTACGCCGAGGGGCAGCGGCGCTACGTCGAGAGCCTCTCGGCCTACGCGCGCCAGTTCCTCGGCCAGATGGAAAAGCCGGACGTCGACCAGATCGAGGGACTCTCCCCGGCCATCTCGATCGACCAGCGGGGTGCCTCGCACAACCCCCGCTCGACCGTCGGCACTGTCACCGAGATCTATGACTACCTGCGGCTCCTGTATGCCCGCGTCGGCGTGCCCCACTGCCCGCAGTGCGGCCGCCCGGTCGCCAAGCAGTCGACCGACCAGATCGTCGACGCGGTGCTGGGGATGGCGCCCGGCACCCGCTTCCAGGTGCTGGCGCCGCTGGTCAAGGACCGCAAGGGGCATCACCAGGCGGTCTTTGAGGACGTGCGCAAGGCGGGCTTTGTGCGCGTGCGGGTCGACGGCGCCGTGCGCGACGTGGACGAGGAGATCGAGCTCGACCGGTACAAGATGCACACGATCGAGGCGGTCATCGACCGGCTCGTGATCCCGGAAGGGCCGGAGCAGGAGAAGAACGGTTTACGCTCGCGCCTCACCGACTCGGTCGAGACCGCGCTGCGATTGGGCGACGGGGTGGCGGTCGTCAATGACGTCTCGGTCGAGCCGCCGCAGGATCACCTGTACTCGGAGCACCTGGCCTGTCCGGTCTGCGGCATCAGCCTGCCCGAGATCGAGCCGCGCACGTTCTCCTTCAACAGCCCCCACGGCGCCTGCCCCGAGTGCCAGGGGCTGGGGACGCGCATGGAACTCGACCCCGAGTTGATCGTGCCCAACCCCGACCGGTCCATCGAGGAGGGAGCCATCGAGGGTTGGAACGTCCGGGACCAGGATGGCTACTACTGGCAATTGCTCGAGGCCGCCTGTGAGCACTTCCGCATCCCCACCGACCGGCCCTGGCGCGAGCTAAACCACGCGCAGCAGCACATCGTTCTCTACGGCAGCGGCGACGAGCGCATGCGCGTCCGCTACGTCAGCCGGGATGGGCGGCACAACTCGTACCTCACCCGCTTCGAGGGCGTCATCTCGAACCTGCAACGCCGCTACCAGGAGACGAACTCCGATTACGTCCGGGGCAAGATCGAGGAGTTTATGACCCGCCGGCCCTGCCCGGTCTGCCAGGGCGCGCGGCTGCGCCCGGAGGCGCTGGCGGTCACAGTCGCAGGCAAGCCAATCAGCGAGATTACCAGTTGGCCCGTGAACCGGCTGCTGGAGTGGGTTGACCAACTCTCGGGTTTCAAGTTTCAGGTTTCAGAGTCTCAGGTTCCCAACCTGAAACCTGAAACAATTCCTTCCGGCTCTCCCCTCACCGATCAGGAATGGCTCATCGCCCGGCGTATCCTCAAGGAGGTCCGTGCCCGGTTGGGATTCATGGTGAACGTCGGGCTCGATTACCTGACGCTGGACCGCACCGCGGTCACGCTGGCGGGAGGCGAGGCGCAGCGGATCCGGCTGGCGACGCAGATTGGGTCGCAACTGATGGGCGTCCTCTACGTCCTGGACGAGCCCAGCATCGGCCTGCACCAGCGGGACAACGCCCGCCTGATCCGCACGTTGCAGGAGATGCGCAACCTGGGCAACACGCTCATCGTCGTCGAGCACGACGAGGCGACGATCCGTGCCGCCGACTGGATCATCGACCTGGGGCCGGGGGCCGGCGAGCACGGCGGGGAGGTGGTCTGCGTCGGCACGGTCGAGGACATGGTCGCCTGCCCCGAGAGCCTGACCGGCGCGTACCTCTCCGGCCGCCGGTCCATCCCGGTGCCCACGCAGCGGCGCGAGGGGAACGGCGGCTGGCTGGTCGTCCGGGGTGCTCGCGAGCACAACCTGAAGGACATCGACGTGCGCATCCCGCTGGCCAAGTTCGTGTGCATCACCGGTGTCTCCGGTTCCGGCAAGTCGACGCTGCTGGTCGAGGTGATGTACCAGCGGCTGGCGCAGATGCTCCACCGGGCGCGGGAGCGGGCCGGCGAGCACGAGGGCATCGAGGGGGTCGAGCAGCTCGACAAGGTGATCAACATTGACCAGTCCCCGATCGGGCGCACGCCGCGCTCCAACCCGGCCACCTACACCAACCTCTTCACCCCCATCCGCGATCTGTTCGCCGCATTGCCCGAATCCAAGATCCGCGGCTACAAGCCGGGCCGCTTCTCGTTCAACGTCAAGGGGGGGCGGTGCGAGGCCTGCCAGGGACACGGGACGCTGCGCATCGAGATGCAGTTCCTGCCCGACATCTACGTCCCCTGCGACGTCTGCCACGGCCGGCGCTACAACCGGGAGACGCTGCAGGTGCGCTACAAGGGAAAGAACATCGCCGAGGTGCTCGACCTGACGGTGAGCGAGGCGATGGAGTTCTTCGCCAACATCCCGGCCATCCAGAACAAGCTCCAGACGCTGCAGGACGTGGGGCTGGGGTACATCCGGCTGGGCCAGCCCGCGCCGACGCTCTCGGGCGGCGAGGCGCAGCGGGTCAAACTCTCGCGGGAGCTGAGCAAGCGGGCGACCGGGCAGACGCTCTACGTCCTCGACGAGCCGAGCGTCGGGCTGCACGCCGCCGACGTGGACAAACTGATCGCCGTGCTCAACCGGCTTGTCGATGCGGGCAACACCGTCGTCATCATCGAGCACCACCCCGACATCATCAAGGTGGCCGACTGGATCGTCGACCTGGGGCCGGAGGGAGGCGACGCCGGGGGCGAGATCGTGGCCGAGGGCACGCCGGAGCAGGTGGCCCAGGTGGAGGCCAGTTACACGGGGCAGTTCCTGAAGCGCGTGTTGGGGGAGACGGTAGACCGTAGACGGTAGACGGGGATGTTCTGTCTACTGGTTGTGAATTGGCGTGAGCAGCTTGGATGGGATACGTGAAACGTGATGCGTGTTTCGTGTTGCGTGACGATCACGTTTCACGTTTTACGTTTCACGCATCCTCCCGCACTTCCACTCTCTCATGCTCCTTCACCGTGCCGTTTTTGCCTCCTCCAGGTGCTCCACGATCTCCCCGTACACCACCTCCCCCTCGACCGTCGCCAAGGCGGCCGCCTCCTCCAGCGTGGCCACCGCCTCGTCGTATCGCTCCTGCTGATAGTAGACCCAGCCCAGCGTGTGCAGGTGGCGCGCCTTCTGCAGGTCGTCCTCGGCCCCGGTGACGGCCCGCTGGGCCAGCCGCTCTGCATCAGGCAGACGATCGTTGCGATACCAGGCGTACAGCCACGCCTGCCCGTTCAGCACCACCGGGTCATGCGGCGCAATGTCCCGCGCGCTGTCAAGGTCGGCCTGCGCCGCGTCCAGATCGCCTTCCTCCGCGTAGGCCATCGCTCGCCCCACGTATGCCTCCGTCGAGCGGCCCTCCAGCGCCAGCGCCGCCGTGTACTCGATCTTGGCCTCGCCGGGACTCCCGCTGTGCAGCAGCGCCTGCGCCAGGACGATGCGCTTCCATGGGTCCCCCTTGTCCAGTTCGACGGCCTGGCGCAGGGCCTCGATCGCTGGCCCGTGCCTCCCGCGCTCCGAGAGCAGGTAGCCGCGCCAGGCGTGGGCGTCGGCCAGGTCTGGATTCAGCGCCAGCGCAACCTCAAAATCCTCTGCCGCCGCGGTCCACTCCTTGATGTGGAACAGGGCCTCGCCACGCCCCGCGTAGGCCTCGGCCAGCGCATCGTCCAGCTCGATGGCGGCGTCAAAGTCCTCGATCGCGTAGGTCGGCGCGTCCAGCGCGATGTACGCGTACCCCCGCTGCAAGCGCGGCGTGGGGTTTTCCGGTTCGCGCGCCACCTGGAGATCGTAGCGGGTCTGGGGCGCGGGGGGGATGGGTGTCGGCGTCGGCGTCGGCGTCGGGGAAGCGGTGGCGGTGGCGGAGGATGTGGGTTCCTCCGTCTGAGCCGCTGACAGGCTGGCCGGCGAGGCCTGTCGCGAGCTCCGCACCATCGTGCTGACCAGGCATCCGTAGACCCCGATGGTCAGCACGCCCAGGACGACGAGCACGATCTGTTGCGAGCGTGTCAGCTTCATAACGCCACCTCCGGCCTTTAAGTATAAGACAAGAAACGCGCGAGCGCAACTTTGACAGGAGGGCCGGGTGGGGCTATACTGAACGTCATTCCAGACCTGACAGGTTTCACAGTCCACTTTTCGGCGCAAACATACCCCTGATCAGGTCGCGTCTGGCTCAAAATGAACCCTTTGGAAACCTGTCAGGTCTTGACGGAGCGAATCTGCAACAGAGCGCGCGAGCTGGGGTTCGATCTGGTGGGTATCGCGCCTGCGCGCCCGGCCCCCGCCCTCGATGCCTACCGTTCCTGGCTCGCTCAGGGCTACCACGGGGAGATGAGCTACATGGCCCGTCCGGACCGGGTCGAGCGCCGGGAGGACCCGTCCAGGATCATGCCGGGCGTGCGCTCCATCGTCTGCGTCGGTTTGAACTACTACCCTGGTGGTCTGCCCGCCAGTCTCGGGCGTGACCCCTCCCGCGGGTTGGTCTCGAATTACGCCTGGGGCATGGATTACCACGACCTGATAGCATCCCGCCTGGAGAAACTGGCGGCCTTCATCGGCACACAGGCCGGGCGCGAGGTGGCCGCGCGCGTCTACGTGGACACCGGCCCGGTGCTGGAGCGTGCGCACGCGGCCGCAGCAGGCCTGGGCTTTGTCGGGAAGAACACGTGCCTGATCCATCCAAAGATGGGTTCGTGGCTGTTCCTGGGCGAGGTTCTGTTCGATCTCGAGTTGGATCCGACGCCAGCGGAGATGGGCGCGAGTTGTGGCACCTGCCGGCGATGCCTGGACGCCTGCCCCACGGGCGCGCTCGTCGCCCCATACGTCCTGGACGCCCGGCGCTGCATTTCCTACCTGACGATCGAGCTAAAGGGGCCGATCCCGCGAGAGCTGCGACCGTTGGTGGGCAACTGGATCTATGGGTGTGACGTGTGCCAGGCTGTCTGCCCGTGGCAGCGTTTCGCCAGGCGCACAGTTGAGCGGTCATTCCACGCCGGCGGGCCGGACCGCGCTGCGCCGTCCTTGTTGGACCTGATGGGGATGGACGAGGATGCCTTCCGCCAGCGGTACGATGGTACGCCGGTCTCCCGTATCGGGCGACGTCAGTTGCTGCGCAACGCGGCGGTGGCGCTGGGAAACTGGGGGGACGGGCAGGCCGTACCGGTGCTGACGAAGGCGCTCACCGACCCGGAGCCACTCGTGCGGGAGCACGCCGCGTGGGCGCTGGGTCGCCTCGAATGACGCTCACAATACCCCAAACCCGATCAATACCCCCATCACGACGAAGGCGATGGCTGACACCCACAGGAGCACCCGCTGGGGGATGATCCGGCTCAGTCCCTGCCCGCCGACGACGCCGCACGCCGTCACCACGGCCAGCGCCAGCCCTCCCCCGACGAACACGGGCCAGGGATTGGCGCACTTCCCCGCCAGGCTCAGTACGGCCAACTGAGTCTTGTCGCCCATCTCGGCGACGAAGAGCAAGCCGAAGGTGGAGCCAAAGGCCTTCCAATCCTGGGCAGACGGGGGCACGGCGGGCGATTTCTCACGCGGATCATCCGGGTCGTCGCACGCTGCTTCCTCCGCCGGCTTGCCCCTGGCCGCGTGGGCAGCCTCCCGGGCGATGAGCGCCCCCATCGCGACGAAGGCCAATGCCGCAGCGCCTTGCAGGAAAGACGCCGGGATGATCCGCCCCAGCACCTGGCCGCCGACAGCCCCCAGCGCGGTGACTGCCGTCAGCGCCAGGCTGGCCCCCAGGAACACCGCCCACGGGCGGCGATACTTGCAGGTCTGTGTCAGGACGGCCAGTTGGGTCTTGTCGCCCAGCTCGGCCACAAAGATCAGTCCAAACGTCGTCAGCACAACGCGCCAGTCCATTCTGCCCTCCGGGGACAACGCAGGGCGTGGCCCCCCGATTCTCCATGGCACCACACAACCCGTGGGCCTCTCCTCGGTGGCCACGCCATTCACGTCCACTTCTTTTTTTCAGTGTGGCGTATTGTACCACAAGGAGCCGACGGTGTACAGCGGGGAGATTGACAAATTCTCCCTATTGTGTATAATATGACCCTGGTCATTTTTGTTCTGTGGTCACTAATCGTACAATGGATAGCAATCTCTCACGACGTGAACGGAAGAAACGGGAAACCCACCGGCGGCTGATGGGGGCCGCGCTGCAGTTATTCCGCGAGCATGGGTACGACGCCACCACCGTCGAGCAGATCGCCGAGGCGGCCGACGTCGCCAAAGGCACCTTTTTCAACTACTTTGACACCAAGGAGGCGATCCTGCCCGCGCTGGCCGAGTGGCGCCTGCGGCAACTGGAGGACGTGCTCATGCCCGAGCGGGGTGCGCCCGCCAGCCCCGTCGCGCGCATCAAGATGGCGCTGTGCCTGGTGGCCGAGGACCCGCTGGCGAATCCCTCGCTGGCAGGGCGGCTGTTCGCGGCGATCATGCCGCACCGACAGGAGCAGGACGTCCATCCTGGCCGCGCGCTGGCCCGCCTGCTGGCCGACCAGGTGCACCAGGCCCAGGTTGCCGGCGAGATTCGCGGCGATCTGGACCCCCTATACGTCGGTGGCGTGATCCGCACCCTGTTCTTCCAGCAGTTACTGATCTGGCACTGTGGTCAATGTCCCGGTCCCCTCCCGGATTTGCTCAGCGGGATGGTAGATCTATTGTTGGACGGTATCGCTGGCCCCAGGTGGAGGCAATCATCGTGAAGCATCTCGCACGCGCATTGGGTTACCTCAGGAAGTACTGGCTCTTGACCGTGGGTTCCTTCCTGGGCTTGCTGATTTCCACTGGCACCCGCCTGGTGATCCCACGGCTGACCCAAAGGATCATTGACGACGGGATCACTGCCAAGCGGTTGGACGTCGTCGGGTGGGCTGCGGCGGGGATGGTGGGTGTTGCCATCGCCGGGTCGCTTTTTTCCTTCTTGCAGGGGGTGTTCTCCGCCCGCACTGCCCAGGGCATCGCCTACGACCTGCGCAATCAACTCTACGCCAAGATTCAGTCCCTCTCGTTCAGTTACCACGACCGCGCCCAGACCGGCCAGCTCCTCACCCGCGCCACGTCGGACGTCGACGTCGTGCGCATGTTCGTCGGCATGGGCTTCATCCAGCTCCTCAGCGCCGTGCTGATGATGGCCGGCAGTATCGTGCTGTTGTTCGCGACCGACTGGCAACTGGCGCTCATCGTCCTCGTGCTGGTGCCGCTCACCTTCGGTGTCTTTGGGTTCTTCGCCAGCAAGGCCCGGCCGCTGTTCATGCAGATTCAGCAGCGGCTGGCCGATCTCAACACCGTGTTGCAGGAGAACCTGGCTGGCGTGCGGGTCGTCAAGGCCTTTGCCCGCGAGGCCTACGAGGCCCGGCGCTACGGTCAGGCCAACCAGAGGCTGTTCGACCTCAACGTGGTCGTCGGGCGGCTGTTTTCGATGGTGATCCCGCTCATCTTTCTCATCGCCAACCTGGCGCTGTTGGCCGTCTACTGGATCGGCGGCTACCAGGCCATCGCCGGGCGCCTCAGCGTGGGCAACCTGGTCGCCTTCACCAACTACATGATGATGGCGTTCTTCCCCATGCTGATGCTGGGGATGATCATCGCGATGGTCTCGCAGGCGGGAGCCTCGGGCGAGCGCGTCTTCGAGATTCTCGATGCCCAGTCTGAGGTGGTCGAGAAACTGGATGCAGTCGAACTCCCTCCCGTGCAGGGGCGGGTGGCTTTCGAGCGGGTCAGTTTCCGCTACTTCGGCGGGGGGGAACCGGTGCTCAAAGACATCAGTTTCGTGGCCGAGCCGGGCCAGGTAGTGGCACTCTTGGGTGCGACGGGCTCTGGCAAGTCCACGATCATCAATCTCATCCCGCGTTTCTACGACGTGACCGAGGGGCGGGTGATGGTTGGCGGTTATGACGTGCGCGATGTGACGCTGGACTCCTTGCGCCAGCAGATCGGCATCGTGCTTCAGGAGACGTCTCTCTTCTCTGGCACGATCCGCGAGAACATCGCCTTCGGGCGGCCCGATGCCCCGCTGGAGAAGGTCATCGCCGTCGCCAAAGCTGCCGAGGCTCACGACTTTATCACGAGTTTCCCACAGGGATACGACACGCCGGTGGGGGAGCGGGGGGTGACGCTTTCGGGCGGACAGAAGCAGCGCATTGCCATCGCCCGGGCGTTGCTCCTGGACCCGCGCATCTTGATCCTCGACGACGCGACCTCCAGCGTGGACTATGAGACAGAGTACCGCATCCAGCAGGCGCTGGAGCGGTTGATGGAGGGCCGTACCAGCTTTGTCATTGCCCAGCGTATTGCCACGGTGCTTAACGCGGACCAGATCCTGGTGCTGGAGCGAGGCGAAATCGTGGCGCGGGGTACACACGAAGAACTGATGGGCGAGAGCCCCATTTACGCCGAGATTTACTGCTCGCAGTTGCAGCAGGAATCCAATGGGAGCTCTGGCAGGGATGCCCCCGGGTGTTCGCAGTTTCAGGGAGAAGTCAAGCGATGATGTTTGGCGGTAGACATGGACGTGGCATGGCCCACGATGAGGAGACCAGGCCCACGGAGGTGGGCAAGACACTGCGCCGTCTGCTGACATATTTCCGGCCGTTCCGGGGCCTGCTGGTGGGTGCGGCTGTGCTGATCGTCGTCAGCACGATGCTCCAACTGGCGGCTCCCTACCTGACTGGCGTCGCCGTAGATCAGTTCATCGCGTCAACTGGCCGGTCCCGCCCGGTCTGGTTGACCTGGCTTCTTCCCCAGGACGCCAGCCGGCCCGTTGGCCTGACCGCGGTCATGCTCGTGCTGCTTGGTACTTACCTGTTGAACTGGGTTACCAGCGCCGCTCAGTTCTATCTGATGACGGTGGCCGGGCAGCGGGTGCTCCTTTACATGCGCACGCAGGTCTTTCAGCGTATCCAGACGCTCTCACTCGCGTTCTTCGACCGGCACGAGGCCGGCGACCTGATGTCGCGCCTGGTCAACGACACCCAGGTCATCAACCAGGTCTTTAGCGGCGGGGTCGTCCGGCTGGCGGGCATGAGCCTCTCACTCATCGGCATCGTCGCCTCAATGCTGGGCCTCAATTGGCGGCTGGCGCTGGCCAGTTTCGCCGTTCTGCCGGTGATGGTTCTGGCCACAACCGTCTTCTCCCGGCGCACGCGGATCGCTTTCCGTCGCACGCGCCAGACGATCGGCGAGGTGAGCGCCGAACTGCAGGAGAACATCGCTGCCGTGCGTGAGGTCCAGGCCTTTGCTCGCGAAGAGGAGAACGTGGGCGAGTTTGAGGCGATCAACGCCGCCAACCGCGACGCCAACGTCCAGGCCGAATCCATCCTCTCCGCCTTTTCCCCCGCGCTCGACGTACTGAGCACGGTTGCACTGGCCGTCGTGGCCGGCTACGGCGGTTACCTGGCGCTGGCCACCCCCCCGTTGGTCAGCGTGGGAGTTATCGTCTCCTTCTTGATCTACGTGCGCCGCTTCTACGAGCCTATCCAGGGTATCGCCAATCTGTACGCCCAGGTCCAGGCAGCGGTCGCTGGCGCCGAGCGCATCTTTGAGCTGCTCGACACCCAGCCGGAGATCACCGATGCGTCAGACGCCGTGCGCCTGCCGCCCATCCAGGGGCGGGTCGAGTTCGACCACGTCACCTTCAGCTACCAGGACGAAGAGCCGGTGTTGCAGGACGTTTCACTGGTGGCCGAGCCGGGGCAGACGGTCGCGCTGGTCGGGCCGACCGGCGTGGGCAAGACGACGCTCGTCAGTCTGCTGACCCGCTTCTACGACGTGGACGCCGGCGCGATCCGGATAGACGGCCACGACGTGCGACAGGTGAACCACGAGTCCCTGCGGCGACAGATGGGGATCGTCCTGCAGGATACCTTCCTCTTCTCGGGCACGGTGATGGACAACATCCGCTACGGGCGGCTGGAGGCGAGCGACGAAGAGGTGATCGCGGCGGCGCAGTTGGCCAACGCCGACCAATTCATCGCCCGGATGCCGGAGGGCTATCAGGCCCAACTGGGGGAGCGGGGGCACAACCTGAGCCAGGGGCAGCGGCAGTTGATCGCCATCGCCCGGGCGGTACTGGTCGACCCGCGCATCCTGATCCTCGACGAGGCCACCTCCAGCGTGGACACGCGCACCGAGCTGCTGATCCAGCGCGCGCTCGACGAGCTACTCAAAGGGCGCACGTCCTTCGTGATCGCGCACCGGCTGAGCACCATTCGCAACGCCGACCAGGTGTTCGTGCTTCACGAGGGCCGCATCGTCGAGCGAGGCACGCACGAGGAACTGCTCGCCGCGCGGGGCCTGTACTATGACCTCTACAGCAGCCAGTTCCGCCGGCAGACGTGATTCTCTCTGTGGGGATGTGCAGGCAGGGCGAAGCCTGCGATTGTCATTTTCCCCTGTTCTACTGATTTGCTCGCTGCCGAATCGCTTCTTCCTTCAACACCCCGATAAACGGCAGGTTCCGATACTCTTCGGCGAAATCCAGCCCGTACCCCACGACGAACTCGTCCGGCACCTCGAAGCCCACAAAGTCCAGTGGCACGTCGATCTCGCGCCGATCCGGCTTGCTCAGTAGCGTGCACACCCGCAGGCTGGCCGGCCCCCGCGTCCGCAGGTTGCGCGTGATATAGTCCAGCGTCCGGCCCGAGTCAACGATGTCCTCCACGATCAGCACGTGCCGTCCCTCGATGCTCTGGGCCAGGTCGAGCAGGATGCGCACCACGCCGCTGCTCACCGTCCCCGCGCCGTAGGACGAGATCTCCATAAAGTCTACCTCGTGCCGCATCTCCAGATGGCGAATCAGGTCGGCCAGGAACACAAACGCGCCCTTGAGCACGCAGACCAGGAGTGGCCGGTCGGCGTCACAGTACGTGGCGTTGATCGCCTGCCCCAGTTCCGCCACCCGCGCCTGCAGTTCCGGCTCTGGAACCATGATCTTGGCAACGTCGTCCTGCAGCCCCATCTTTCATCCTCTCCTCCCCCGCCATCATCCAGTATCCAACCTCCAGCATCAAGTATCCAGCATCGAGCATCGAGTATCCAGCATCCAGTATCACTCGTGCGCTTCCTGCTTCAACGCCCCGATGTACGGCAGCGTGCGGAAACGGTCGGCATAGTCCAGCCCGTATCCCACGACCCACAGGTCGGGTATCTCAAAGCCCAGGTAGTCCACCGGCACCTCGACCTGGCGGCGCTCCGGTTTGCTGAGGAGGACGCACGAGCGCAGCGAGGCCGGCTTACGGGCGCGAAAGTTGCGCAGCAAATAGTCCAGCGTGTGGCCGGTATCCAGGATGTCCTCGACGATGAGCACGTGCCGGCTGGCGACGCTCGTCCGCGTGTCCATGATCAGCCGCACTGCGCCCGAGTTGACTGTCCCTCGGTTGTAGCTGGAGACGGCGATAAAGTCCACGTGATGGGACACCATCAGGCGCCGGGCCAGGTCGGCCAGAAAGATGAAGGCACCCTTCAACACCCCAACCAGGATCAGATCATCTTCGTCGGCGTAGTCGGCGCTGATCTGGGCTGCCAGTTCGCGCACCCGCGCCGCGATCGTCTCCTCGTCCAGCAATATCCTCTCGACTGCGTTAGGAAGTTGCATCGTTCGCCGCTTTCTCCGCACCGCCATCGTCGTTGGGGTTTGGGGTTTGGGATTTGGGCATTGGAACCACGTGACAACCCCGGCAGCGTGCCTCGTATACCTCGCTGGCTCCTACCAGGATCACCGGATCGTCGTAGGCGGCGGGCTGGCCGTTGATCAACCGCTGCGTGCGGCTGGCTGGACCTCCGCACACCAGGCAGATGGCCTGGAGCTTGTCCACCCGCTCCGCTCGCGCCATCAACGTCGGCATCGGCCCGAAGGGCTCCCCCCGAAAGTCCATGTCCAGACCGGCGACGATCACCCGTGACCCCCGGTCGGCCAGCTCCTCGCACAGCGTCACCACGTCGTCGTCGAAGAACTGTGCTTCGTCCAGCGCCACGACCGTCGTGTCTGGCTGGATCAGTGCCCGCAACTGCGCCGTATGCTCCGCCGCCACCGCTTCGACCTGCATCCCGTTGTGAGAGGTCACCTCCCGCCCGGCGTAACGCGTGTCCAGTGCCGGCCTAAAGACCTGCACCTTCTGGCGGGCGATCTGGGCCCGGTGCACGCGACGGATCAGTTCCTCCGTCTTGCCGGAGAACATGCTCCCGCAGATCACCTCGATCCACCCACTGCTGGGTATATTGTACATGCGATGCACCTCCACAACCAAAAAAGGGGCAGATGTACACACCTGCCCCGATGAATGCGCTGCCGCCCTCCTAGGCTGGCGCTTCTGCGGCTTCTTCCGCTTCGCTGGCGGCTTCTGGCACCTCGTCTCCTGGCAGGACAAAACCACGGCCGCGCAGCCGCTTCTTCAGCGTCGCCAGCGACTTGAGGCCGAACCCGCTCAGGTTGGTCAGTGCCTCGTCTCCCTCCTCCAGCTTGACCAACACGTCGCTCACGTTCTTGAGCCCCGCGCTGACCAGCACCTTCTTGGCGCGGGTACCGAGGTCCAGTTCCATGATCGGCAGTTCGGGCGAGGTCTCCCGCGCCTTGCGTCGCTCTGCCTCCGCGATGAGGTGGTCGCGCCGCTCCAGTTTCCTCATAAAGCGCTCTACCTGTCCTCCGGCATCCACGATGCGCTGTTCGCCAGTGAAGAACGGGTGGCACTTGGAGCAGATATCGGTGCGGATGACCGGCACCGTCGAGCCCACGGTCCAGGTGTTGCCACAGGCGCAGATCACCTGGGCTTCGGGGTAGAACTCGGGATGAATGTCTGTCTTCATAGTCACTTCCTACGCTCGCGCCGGGTACACGCTCGCCTGCTTGCGTCCCCCCCGGATGTGTTCAAAACGTACAAACCCATCGGCGGTGGCAAAGAGCGTATAGTCCTTACCCACTCCCACGTTGACGCCTGGCTTGATGTGCATCCCGCGTTGTCGCACGATGATGTTGCCCACACGCACGACCTCGCCGCCGTATTTCTTCACGCCCAGATGCTTGGCGTGACTGTCACGCCCGTTGGTGCTGCTGCCGCCACCCTTCTTGTGCGCCATCTCACGTCCTCCTACATCACAATCTCGTCCACCCGCAGCCGCGTGTAGCGCTGCCGGTGACCGGCGCGCCGGCGATATCGCTTTTTGGGATGGTACTTGAATATCTGGACCTTGGGGCCTTTCTCCTGCGCGACGACCGTCGCCAGCATCTTGGCCCCACCGATAGTGGGCCGACCGACCTCGACCTGCTCCCCATCGGCGACCAGCAATACTTCGCCCAGCTCAAGCTGCTGGCCCACCTCGACAGGCAGCCGCTCGACGACGATCGTGTCGCCCGCGCTGGCTCGATACTGTCGTGCACCTGATCTCACAACTGCGTACACGGTACATCCTCCCTTATGCACGATAGGTGGCCGCGCCTCGTGGCTCGGCCTCCGAAAGCCATTATACCGAATCTCTCAGGTTTGTCAACCTGCCGTAGCAGTCACCGGCACAAAGACCTGGGGAGGACGCATTTTCAAGTCGAGCGGTCTGCGGGTGCGCATACGTGCAATGACGACTGGCCTATCAGGGTCGCCCTGACGCCCCAGCAGTTCCAGGTTGCGCTGCCCCAACTCGGGGTCGTCATCGGGCAGAATGATCAATCGAAAGTCGTCGGGGATCTGGTCTAGGATGTCCGGTTGATCCAAGATATATCGCATAAAGGCAGTCTGCAGTTCTAAATTGCGCTCAAACATCTCATCGTCAGTCATTTGAGCCGCCTCCTGTACCGCTCCAAATAGTAACGCCAGTATGTACACGTACCATAGCGCCCAGCGACAGGTTGTGCTCGAACGAGACAGTGCGCAACAGAGCCTCCATTGTTGTCAGCCGATCCTGCGCGGGCTCCCTGACTGACCTGTCCTGTCAGCCGCGTTATCTGTTCTCAGCGAGTTATTATAGCCGACCACTCTGGGATGTCAACTGCTTGTTTTCAGAGGCGGTTGCTTGCCAGCGCCGGGCAAGGCGGTCCTGGTCAGCGCTCGGCGATGGTAGCGGGCGAACGCTTCACCCATCCCCAATGCCCCGAGCACCGCCTCGGGGCGGGCGGTGGCCCCCTCGCGCGCCGCCAGTTGCATCCCCAGCACTACTCTGCCCGCACCCGCACCCGCCAGCCACAGTCGCTCGATCAGCGGGCGCAGGTCATACCGCCGCCCCCGCCGCTCGTGCGGCAGTTCCGTCGCCGCCAGCACCCGCGCGACGCGTGCCTCGACCTGTTCCGGTGGCTCGTCCGATCCTTCGGCCGGCTCAGGGCACCGCTCGACCGTCACGCGGTATTCGGCCGATACGATCTGCGTCTGCAGCGCGGGTTCGTTCAACTCGACCTGGCGCACCTGCCCCACCGTGAGCCCGTCGGGCAGCACCGGCACCAATGCCCTGGCGAAATCCTCCGTCGACACCGGCTTCTCCAGCCAGACGTCCAGCAGCTCCGCTTCGCCGGTGTGTCCCAGCGGCAGGGCGGCCGCCAGTTGCAGCTTGGGGCGCGGGTTGAACCCGCCGGAGTAGGCCAGCGGCACCCCAGCCCGGCGCAAACTCCGCTCCCACACCCGCGCCAGATCCAGGTGGGAGGTGTATTTGATGGCATCGCCTTTGGCGAACGTGATTCGCAGGCGTTGAGTGGCTGGCGGCATAGTATAAATCAAAACTCGATCACAAACCTGCCGTTCTCGTACAGCAGTTCGTCGTCCACCCAGATTTCCCCGCCATCGCGCAGATCGCAGATCATGTCCCAGTGGATCGCCGACTCGTTCTGGCTGCCCGTCTCGGGATAGCCCGCGCCGATCGCCATGTGAAAGCTGCCGCTGATCTTTTCGTCGAACAGGATCTGGCGCGTGAAGCGGCTGATGCCCTCGTTCGTGCCGATGGCAAACTCCCCCACGTACCGGGCGCCTGCGTCGGTATCGAGCGTCTGGAGCAGGAAATCCTCGTTCTTTTCGGCGCTCGCCTTCACCACCCGTCCGCGCTCGAACCACAACTGCACGCCCGTCACCTCCCGCCCCTGGTGGATGGCCGGGTACGAGAAGTGGACGTGCCCCTCGACGTTGTTCTCCACCGGCCCGGTAAAGACCTCCCCGCTGGGCATGTTATGCCTGCCATCGCTGTTGACAAAGGTTCGCCCGGCGATGCTCAGGCGTAGATCTGTCTGTGGGCCGAGGACACGTACCCGCTCCTTGCCCGCCAGCCAGTCCACGATCTCCTGCTGCCAGGCCGAGAAGCGTTGCCAGTAGCCCACCGGGTCGTCTATGTCCGGCATGCAAGCGCCGTAGACAAAGTCCTCGTACTCGCTCAAGCTCATCTCGGCGTCCTGGGCATACGCGTTCGTCGGGAACAGCGTGGTGACCCAGCGCAGTTCACCGGAAGCAGAGCGCTGCATAAAGGTTTTCATCAACTCTGTCTGTGCCTGATTGTGCAGCACCATCCTGGCCGGGTCCACCCCGCTCAGCACTTTGGTGTTGTCCGTGCCCTTAATCCCGATAGTGGCGTCGTAGGTCTCCAGCGCCAACTGGAGCGGTGCGGGCACGTGCTGCAGTTGTTCGTCCGAAGCGTGGCGGAAGAGCAACTCGTCCGTCCCGGGCAGGGACGCCAGCATGAGCGGAAGCCCGCCTGCCTGCAACACCCTGGCGTAGACCGCGCGGAGCAGCGGGCTGGCAGGCGTGTCTCCCTCTATCAGCACCTTGTCACCCGGCTGCACGGCGACCGAGTAATTGACCAATACGTCGGCCAGTTTCTCCACTCTTGGATCTGTCATTGTCTAGATTTCCTCAGTTGTGATAGATTTCTGATTGTTGTTACGCATCACGCAACACGCATCACGTTTCACGTTTCACGTTTCACGTGTTGCGTATTCCGTGTTCCGTCTTCCACAGGTTCTGGGCAGCGCCATTCCTCCGACCATCTCTCGCCGCAGGTGGCCAGGATGCCGCATCCGTGGCATTGATCCCGGCAATCCGCCAGCGTCTCTCCGCGCTGGCTGCGCTGGTAATCATCCAGCAGGAATCGCTTGCGCACCCCCGTGCTGACGGCCTCCCAGGGAAAGGTCTCGTCAGGTGGGCGTTCGCGGCAGGCGTAGAAGCCAGGGTCAAGCCCAGTTTCTGCGAACGCCTGCGTCCAGGCGTGGGGGTCCCGCTGCTCGCCCCAGGCGTCAAAGCGAGCGCCCAGCTCCCAGGCTCGCTGCACCACCGCCCCCAGCCGCCGGTCGCCGCGCGCGAGCGCGGCCTCCAGCGTCGTCTCATCGGGATCGCTGTAGCCCAGTTTCAGCCCACCCCCGCGCAATGCACGCCGCAGGAGCACCTGTTTCTCCCGGATGGAGGCGGCCGGTTCCATCCCCGCCCACTGGAACGGCGTGTGTGGCTTGGGGACGAACGTGTTCACGCTGACGTTGACCTGGGCGCGCCGCCCGTGCACCTTCCGTCCCACCGCCCGCACCGATCGCGCCAGGTCGGCGATGGCCTGCACGTCGTCCATCCGCTCCCCCGGCAGCCCGATCAAGAAGTACAGCTTGATCGTGCGCAAGCCGTGCTCGAACACCTCCCGGGCGACGTCGAGCATCTGGCCGGTCGGGATGGGCTTGTTGATGGCGGCGCGCAACTCCTCGGTGGCCGCCTCCGGCGCAAAGGTGAACCCCGTGTGCCGCCCGTGCGCGATTGCCTCCGCCAGCCCGACCGAGAAGCTATCGGCCCGCAGCGCGGGCAGCGAGATCGACAGATGCGCGTCGCCGAACCGTTCGTTGATCGCCTGCACCAGCCTCCCGATGCCGGAGTAATCGGATGAGGAGAGCGACAGTAGCCCCACCTCATCGAAGCCGGTCTGGCGCAGGGTGGCCTCGATCGCCTCCAGCACCTCCTCCACCGGCCGCTCACGCACCGGCCGGAGCACCATCCCGGCGTGGCAGAAGCGGCAGCCGCGCGTGCAGCCGCGCTGGATCTCGACCGCCGCCCGATTGTGGGCCACGTCCACGTTGGGGACGATGAGGTGCGTCGGTGGCGAGGGCAGCGGCGAGACGACGCGCTTGACGACGGGCAGCCGCGCCTCCGGCACGTTCGGCTCGATCGCGGCGACTGCCCCATTGCGTCCTGAGTCTGCCGAAGGGCCCGCGTCGTAGCGCACGTCGTAGAAGCGGGGCACGTAGACGCCGGGGACCTGTGCCAGCGCCCGCAACTGTGCCTCCCGCGGCTCGCCGCGCGTCTCCTGGTACGCTCGCACCACCTCGACGATGGCCTCCTCCCCGTCGCCGATGACGAACGCGTCCACGAAGCCGGCGACGGGCTCCGGGTTAAAGGTCGCGTGGCCGCCGGCGATAACGAGCGGGTGGCGCTCGTCGCGGGCCTCGGAGCGGAGCGGCAGCCCTGCCAGGTCGAGCATCTCCAGCATGTTGGTGTACAGTTGCTCGTAGGGCAGGCTAAAGCCGACGACGTCGAAATTGGCCAGGGGGCGCTTGTTCTCCAGGCTGTAGAGCGGGATGCGGGCCTGCCGCATCGCCGCGATCATGTCCACCCACGGCATGTACGTCCGTTCGGCCAGCACGTCCGGCAGCGCGTTGAGCACGTCGTAGAGGATCGCCAACCCCAGGTTGGACATCCCCAGGTCGTAGACGTCGGGGAAGGCCAGGCAGACCCGCGTGGGGGTAGCCTCCCAGTCCTTGACGACGCTGTTGTACTCGCCGCCGACGTATCGCCCCGGTTTCCGCACCGTCGGCAGGATGTGGTCTAACAAGTTCAGGTCAATCTGCATCGTATGCATTCACCAGGAATCCTTACGAAGGTTCATCAGCAAGTACCAGCCAACAGCGTCTTTGTCCACCAGAGCTTATCCTGCGGCCAGGAATCCTTGCGAAGGTTCATCAGAAGTTCCAGGCAACAGCGTCTTTGTCCACCAGGGCTTATCCTGCGGCCAGGAATCCTTGCGAAGGTTCATCAGAAGTTCCAGCCAACAGCGTCTTTGTCCACCAGAGCTTATCCTGCGGCCAGGAATCCTTGCGAAGGTTCATCAGAAGTTCCAGCCAACAGCGTCTTTGTCCACCAGGGCTTATCCTGCGGCCAGGAATCCTTGCGAAGGTTCATCAGAAGTTCCAGCCAACAGCGTCTTTGTCCACCAGAGCTTATCCTGCGGCCAGGAATCCTTGCGAAGGTTCATCAGAAGTTCCAGCCAACAGCGTCTTTGTCCACCAGAGCTTATCCTGCGGCCAGGGCTACTCACTAACCTTCGCAAGGATGGCTGTCACTCAGCCCGCCATCACCTTGACCAACACCTTGCGGCGGCGCGGGCCGTCGAACTCGGCCAGGTAGATGCCCTGCCACGTGCCCAGCACCAGTTTACCCCCGGCGACCGGCACGAACTGCGTGGCCCCCACCAGCGAGGACTTGAGGTGGGCGGGCGAGTTCCCCTCGCCGTGGCGATACTCGGGCCGCCGCGGCGAGATCGCGTCGAGACCCACGCCGATGTCGTGCTGCACGGTGGGGTCCCAGTTCTCGTTCAGCGTCAGCCCGGCGGTCGTGTGCGGGCAGAACACGAAGCACAGCCCGTCCTGCACCCCGCTGCGGCTGACGGCGGCCTGCACCTCGGTCGTGATGTCGTGAAAGGCCTGGCGGCCACCGGTCGATACCTCGATCTGTTCCATGAAACCGTCCTCTATCTGACGTCCTACGTCCCCATCTCACGCAACACGCAACACGTTTCACGTTTTACGCATCACGTTTCACGCATCACGTTTCACGCTCCCAGTATAACACCGTGTACGACGTTTGACAAAACGGGATGGGGCTGGTAGAATAGCATCCGCGTGGCCCCATCGTCTAGTGGTCTAGGACGCTGGCCTCTCAAGCCGGAAACAGGGGTTCGACTCCCCTTGGGGCTACTGGGCCAAAACGGAATCCCCACCCTCCGAAGGGGTGGGGATTCTTGTTTGAAGGGTCTGAAACAAGCCGGCGTTGGACGATGTGCACATCAGGCCACTGGCGCGCCTCGCGCGCACCAACGTGGCCGTCTCTACCTCTTCCAGTGCCGCCCGATCACGACGCTGTCCAACGCTGATTTGCCGATTCGCTGATTCGCCGATTCGCTGACTCGCTGATTTGCTGATTTGCCGATTTGCCGATTTGCCGATTTGCTCCCTACTTGCGTTCGACCGACGAAGCGCCGGACGTGTCGATCTTCCCCATGGTGGGGTTGCCCACATAGTAGACGTGGGAAGCACCGCTGGCGCCCACGTCCAGGCGGCCGCTGGGGTTCACGGTCACTGCGCTCGCACCGCTCGCCTCGACGGCGGCGTCGGCCACGGGGAAATCGGCCAGGTTGGCTACGCTGCCCCCTGAGGCATCGATCGTCACGTCTTTCGCAGAGCCGCTCAAGGTCATTGAGCTGGCCCCGGAAAGGTCAAAGCGCGCGTCGCCGGCCTCGATATCGCCCCGCAACGAGCCGGCCCCAGACAATTTCACGTCGAGCGGCTGCGAGGACTTGAAGCCGGTGATTGCACCGTCGCTGGCGCCGCTCAGCTCTAGCCCGGTCAGCTCAGGCATGGTGACCTCGGCCTCCATCGTGGCATCTCTGACGTTACGGAGGGGATCGGGCTCCATGGCGATCTTGAGCGTGTCCCCTTGCTTGACCACTTCAAGGTGCTCGACCAGGTTGTCGTCAACGCGGACGACCACGCGGAAGCTGTCGCCCTGGCTGATGTCCACCGTGAAGGCATGGCTGACGTCGACCTTGTCGAAGCCAGTGAAAGCCTCCTCCCGGGTCACCACGTTGCCCGAGCCGGTGATCGTGGTCTGTTTTGGGATCAGCCCGCAACAACCCGTCAACAGGACTGCCAGAACGAGCCCGCATCCCAGAGTACACAGTATGCCTTTCATTTTTTGTCTCCTATTTGTGGCTTTACTTCCGCCTCAGTGTAACACAGATAACTCCCTGGCGCATCGGCCACCTGGTCAGTCTTGGGCTTGGACAGGTGACCAGTATTCTGCCTGGTGAGGTGGCTAGTGCTTCGCGACAGTGAATGGATGCGCCAACTTGTTGGCGTCTTCGGCGAGTGCAAAGCCTCAAATGGGCAATCGACCTCGGTGCCGAGACTACCGAAACAAGTTTCGGCTTCCATCTCTGTCGAACCAGTGCGAAAAACAGGCCGGGTGGGGTGCTTCCATGGATCTGCGTGGCGACGCTGGTGTGGATGTGCTCACGGCGTGAGCAATACGCTGGCCGTCACGATTGCGCCGCGGGAGACCGGAGGTTCTGCTGCCCTCCTTTGCGCTTCACCGATCGGCGTGGCTCTCCTGGGAATCGTCTGCCTGTTCCTGTTCTCTCACCCAGGCGAACTTGCGCTGCAAGGCCTTGGGGTAGTAACGTTCCAGGACGTCATAGTCGACTCGTTGTCCCCACTCGTAAAAGACGCGTGGGTCGATGTAGGACTTGAGGCTGGTGCCCAGATTCCAGGTGCGCTTCTTGGCGGCGACGGTGTCCTTGGTCCTGGTCTTCCCCAGCGCAGCCTCTGCCCGTTGCAGCCTGCTCTGGGCTGTCCCTACTTTCTTGTTGGCCCTCTCCAGCTTCTTGTCGTAGCGCACCTGCAGCCGGTCGCGCTGCGCCTCCGTCTTGGCGCTCTTCTTCTTCTCCCGTGCTTCGCGTCGCAGCGCAGCCAGCGCGTCGCGGGCCTGGCGCACCTGGGAGCGATACGATGCCACGCGCTCCTTTAGCTTCGCTTGATGCTCCGTGGCACGTTGACAGCGCTCTTGCCAGTTGGCGGGTGCTTTCTTGTAGTGATTGCACAGCTCCGCTGCCTCGAGATTGGCCAGGACGACTGCGCCCCACTTTTTGTATTCCAGGTCGCCCGGTTCGACCCCCGAAGCCGAGAGGCTGTCGCGGATGGCTTGGGTGGCGTGGTGGGTGCGAAAGACCTTGGCCGTCAACCCGGGGAGGATCTCGGAAAGGTAGGCGTTGACGTCGCTGCTGCCGATCCCCGGAAAGACCTGTGGCTTGTCGCGCGTCGGGTGGCGCTTGCCGTTGCCGGCCGAGTTGGATGGCCGGGCCTCTTGAATGAGCGCCTCCAGGTTTTGCCGCACCACCGGGGGGAGTGGGATCTTTTTGTGCCACAGCACCGAGTCCTTACCCAGGAACTTGAACTCGGCTGTGCCGTCGGCGTGCAGCCTGATGTGCTCGGGACGGAGCGTGGTTGCGCCCACTGTATCGGCTTCATCGGGATCTTTTTCGTCCCCCACGCGTAGACAGAGCGCGTCGATCAGGTAGCACGCCGTGGCCACCATCCGGCGCTTGGCGTCCGGGTCAGTCAGGTCCTGCACGATGTGCGCCTGGACCTGGGCCAGGTTCTCGTTCAAGTCTGTGGCCTGGTCGAATTTGGCCGCTTCGCGTTCTTGTTTCACCGGCGCGGTGTCGCTCAGCCAGACGTACTTGAGCTTGCCAGAGAGCCTGTCCTTCCAGCGCGCCACCCACAGTGACTCGGGCTGCCACACGATCTCTGCCCAGTCGCCGGGGGGATGCGGCGCATCGGGGCTCAGGTTCAGCGTGATGTCGCTCTGTTGGGGGCCTTCCTTCCACCGGCCGCGCAGCGGGTGTTTGCCGCGCCCCATAAAGATGCTGCCGGGCTCGGCGACATAGTTGCCCAGCTCGACGTGCTCGCCATCGACGATGGCGTAACCATACTGTTCCTTGAGCTGTTCGCGCTTCGCTTTGCGTTGGGCCGCCAGTACCTTTCGTTCTTCCCGCGTCAACCGCTTCTTGGCGGCACGTTCGGCCTGCACGATCTCCAGCGCTAGTCCAAAATCCACATCGTCAACCGCCAGTGGCGGGTTGATGCCCAGCGCAGTGCTGAAATCCTGCATAAAGTTGCGGACGAACGCCGGGTCCTCCACGTAGGGGGTGCCGTGCTTCTTGGCCCAGGCCAGCGCCATCTCGATCTGCTTGGGAGACAGCTCCTTGCGTTCGCCACGAATCGAGAGTTCGAGGCGGGCGGGCAGTGGAATCTGCGGCACCAGGATGCCGTTGTGGACAAGCTGTTTGAGCATGATCCTTCCTGATTGAACGAGTATACTAACAACACAAGAGCCTCGCAGCTTTACCCCGCTCGAGGCTGTGGTGCAGGCAAACAGACGCCTAGGTGCACGATTTTACCATGACACCCGCCCATCTGTCAAGGTGGCGTATTCACTCGTGTAAAATGTTACCGAAGTGGTATGATTCACTCAAATGATAACGTTACTAGGAGTGAACATGCCCATAGAAGACAAAATGACCATAGACGAACGCAGAAAATACCTCCGTAGG
>Ga0307378_10000951_pt1 | contig 48110 bp, 42 predicted proteins | sample UN1MG_FD_202238 | JGI IMG/M metagenome (GOLD analysis project Ga0307378, IMG submission 202238) | Soil microbial communities from Risofladan, Vaasa, Finland - UN-1 | ecosystem: Environmental > Terrestrial > Soil > Coastal area > Acid sulfate soil | place: Finland: Risofladan, Vaasa | collected... | reverse complement strand
GTTGACAGGAATGAGTATAAGAGGCGGCAATCCCCGCCGGGGATAAAAATAACGCCAAAGGCCTTTGGGAAAGACAGGAGACTGCCGATTACAAATCGCTATAACTCAGGCAGTAAAAGGGGCTAATCAGGACGGCTTAATGGCTTTATCATGTCGGCAAAAGCTAATTCGGATTTTATTGGGGCTTTACTGGATTTCGATTTTACTGCTGACACATATGCATATTCCGCAATTAGTTCGAGAAGCCCAGGTTTCCGATAAGGCACTTCATGTTCTTGCGTATTTGATTTTGGTTTTTCTGCTTTGGTTTGCAGTGAAGCCCGATTCGAAGGTGAACTGGCGCAAAGCAAGTGTATGGTGGGTTTTTTTGTTAGTATCGGGCTATGGTTTAGTTGATGAGTGGCTTCAGAGTTTTTCGGCCGGGCGTAGCGCCAGTATTGGTGATTTTCTGGCTAATTTGGTGGGAATAGCAGGAGGTCTGGTATTGTTTACTTTTTTGTCATTCAGGCCTTCGCTGCTGGTGGTAACGGGGATAGTGATTTTTGGTATAACAAATCTGACACGGACAAATCCGGCTGAACTGCTGCCTGTAATGAACGTGATTTTTCATTTAGTCGGTCACGGATTTTTTGCCTTTCTATGGATTCAGCAATTAAATCGTTATTCACGGCTGAAAGTGCCAGAATTAAAGTGGCTGATGGCAGTGATAGTAGTGCCAGTTTGTTTTCTGTTAGTTGTAAAGCTGTTTCCGTTGGTCAGAGGCAGGGAGTTTGCGCTGCAGGACGTAATTGTTTCTCTGGGGGCGATTTTGGCGGTAGTGAGTATAGCTCTGTTGTCGGCGGTGTTAAGTAAAAGAGCCGGGAAAACAGAACGGTGAGGGTTACGGTTTTTTGAAGGGTTTGTAGAGTGGGTCGCCAATCAGGACGAGCTGCCATGAATTGAAAGGTTTTGCGTGGTAGTAGGCTTCGACAAGAGTCTGGCCTTCAAAGAGATTGTTGAAGAAGTGGTCGGGTTCGGGAAACGATTCGAGATATGGCTCAGCGACCGCTCCAAGTGTCGCTGTGATACCATCCCGGAGCATCGCGGGGCACCACTGTAGGCTGTTGGGGTCACGAAGGCTGACGGCTTCAAGACTTGAGATGTGATAACCTATCGCGCCATCGACAAAATCGAAGGCGTCGACATATTTTTCCAAGCTGTACCAGCCACAATATAAGGCGGTGTTTGGGCAGGAGCCGGGTTCGAAAAGTTTTTCTGTGCGTTCTCTCTTGAGAGGAAATTTTGTCATCGCCATTATTGAAACCGCTAAGTCGTGGAGTGATTTGTCATATCTTTCGAAGAGGGGCTTATTCTTTCTTGTTATTGAATAGCCTGAATCGATGTAAGCAATGCCTTTTAGGCCGTTTCGCTCGGCTGCCATTGCTTTGTCAATAAGTGAGTGGGCAATTTTATAGCTGGGGCCGTCAAGACGGCAGACCATAAATGATTTGTAGTCCCAGAAAGGCATGTTGTACCTTAGCCTGTTAGGCTGCCAACGGTACAACTCGTATTCATCGAACAGAAGCATTGATAATTCGCTGTCCACAGAAGCGTTTGTTTCTTTTCCGATTATAGGGTTGATGGCCGATTGTATCTGGGCAATTTTGTTGTTGATTTGTTTTTCCCTTTGGGCTAGGTCATGGGGGCTATCCTGCTGCAACTTTTTGAGGCTGATTTTTTGCTTTTCGAGCTGTTTTTGGAGTTTTTTTAATTTTTTTTCCGAGCCCTTAAGTACACCTCGTCCCCGTACTTTGATTGGGACGCCGTAAGTTGTCAACAAGCACCTGATTTTACCGGCGAATTCGGGGCTGGAGAGTTTTTCGTGAATCGGGGCGACGAGTCGATCTTCATAATCCTCTCTGGAGATATTGTCCACAAGAGTATCGCCCAAAGGCAGTGTAAGAATGTTTCCAGCGGGGACGTTGCGCTCTGAGCAATAGTATTTTGCAAGCTCTACGGAGGAAGGTATGTCGGTGTTTGCTATTACGAGTATTTCATTCGGCTCAAGGGCAAGGGCACACGCAGCGCAGAGCAAAATTGTGGAAAGTATCGCTGGAGTTTTAAGTTTCATTTTGAGTATGCCTAACTAATCAGCCCCCCAATTTAAAGGCGGGATATCCGAGAGGGAAACAAGAATCAGCCTTTTATTCAGGGCCGTATGACCTGTAAGGCAAATCGATTGCATAATCGCGAATTATCTCGTCGTAGTCGTCAAGCCAGTAGGCGTTTGGATTGCTTTTGAAAACCAGGAAGCGACCGCTGTCCTCGTCATTTGCGGCACGATGATATTTGAAGTATACACGCTTTTCGGTTTTACCGACGATTTCAATCTTGCCGGTAGCATGTGACATTACGAAGCGGGCCCTTTTTGCCAAGCCTGAAACAAGTGATTTAGCCTGCTCAATAATTTCATATCCCTGTTCAACAGGTATGGTGTATGCCCTGTTACCCAGCGCCGGTCGGCACTGGAAGATATAGTAAGGTGCCACACCGATGAATGACAAGTCAGCGAGCAGGTCAGCAAGTACCTGAGGTTCATCATTTACGCCCCTGATTAGAGGCATTTGGTTTGCGGCTATGGCGCCGGCCTTTTGTAAGAGTTCAAGAGCGCTTACCGCAACGTCGGTCAACTCTCTTGGATGAACGAAATGTGTCATAAAATAAATTTTTTTCTCCCGGCTACTGTGCTTAGCGACCATTTTCAGCAAAGATGGGTCGTCGACAATTCTATACGGGTTAAAGGCAGGTATTTTTGTGCCAATCCTGATTATCTTAACATGGTCGATTTCCATCAAAAGGCTGATAATGTCGTCAAGTTTTTTTGTAGTCAGAACAAGTGGGTCGCCGCCGGTCAACAGGACGTTTGTGATTTCCGTGTGCTGTTTAATATAATCCATTGCGGCGGGGACATCGTGTAGTTTTTCTTTCCGTGAACCTATGAAAACGCGTTTACGGAAGCAGTACCGACATATGCCTTCACAGACATTGCTTACCAAAAGCAGTGCGGTTGAGTTATATTTATGCTCAAGGCCGGGGATGATGGTATAAGTTTTTTCATCGGAGGGGTCGAGCCTGCCCCACTGTTCAAGTTCTCGCGGGTGTGGTATTATGATATTGCGTATGGGGTCGTTGGGGTCGTTCCAGTCGATGAGAGATAAATAATAGCTGCTGCAACGAAATGAAAAATGCTCTGCTACTTTTTTAAGCTCATCGTGTTGCTCTTTGCTTAATTGCTGCAACTGCTCTATTTTTGTTATATATTTGGCTTTAGTATCTGATTTCATTTGCCTTAGAAGTACTGTAAATTTTTACTGCTGTTTTGTATGGCCACGAGTATCTTCGGTCCGGGAATATTTTTTTTCGTATATATTTTTTCTGGAAAATACCTGGGCAACAGTAGCCAGGACTATTTTCAAATCCAGCCAAAAGCCGGCGGTCTCTACATACTTAACATCAAGTTCGAGTTTTTCTTCGCGTGTAAGCCCCCCGCGGCCTGATATTTGGGCCAGGCCGGTCAAACCGGGTTTAACCAGCAATCTCTTTTTTTGCCTCTGGTCCCACTCGGCAATTTGCGAGATATAGAGCGGTCTTGGACCGACTATACTCATATCACCTTTTAATACATTAAGTAATTGAGGCAGCTCGTCAAGCGAATATTCTCTGAGCAGGACGCCGACCTTGGTTAACCTGTTGTCATTGCTGGACTTAGGGCTCGGACCGAAGGGCTCGACATCGGGTTTCATTGTTCGAAATTTATAGAAGGTAAAGGGCTTTCCGTCTTTGCCTGCCCTTTGCTGGGCGAAAACTACGGTGCCTCTGCCGGACAGTTTTATAGCTACCGCCATAACCACAAAAACCGGTGAGAGAATGATTATCACAGGTAAGGAAATTAATAAGTCAAAAATTCGTTTGACCAATCTTCTCATACTTTTTGGTGGTTTCGACTATTTTACGGCCCGTTGTTTTTTGTCAGAGATAACCTTGTTGAGCAATATGCTCATATATTGTTGAGCAAGAACATCCCTTGCAAAATGCTCTGTAACAAATTTAAGACCACTTTGTCCATACCGTGTGCACAAATCGGGGTTTTCTTTTAGCTTGATAACGGCTGAAGCAAAATCATCAGGATTTTCCGGCTCAGTATAAATTCCTGCTTCTGCCTGGTTGATAAGTTCTCTTGCGACCCCATTGACTGCCAGTATAACCGGCTTTGCTGCCGACATATAATCAAAGAGTTTGTTAGGATAGACAGTTTTGAAGGTGTCAATTTTTTTCAGTACAGCAGTACACACGTCGCTAGCAGCAACATAGTCAACAATTGTACTTTTAGGAACAGAGTCAACAAAAATTACATTATCAAGCTGCCACTGTCTCGCTTTTTCTTTTAGCATCGGCTTTTCCATTCCATCGCCGACAAGCATCAAGACAATATCAGGATGCCTTTTTAGCTTTTTGGCGCTTTCGAGTAATTGAATAAGGTGATTGGCTTTTCCGTGTGCGCCAACATACATAACAACAAATTTTTTAGTGAGACCATATTTTTGTCTGATCCAGTTATTACGCTCGGCTGGTTTGAAGATATCAAGGTCAGCTCCATTGGGAATCATACTGACTCTATCGGGGCAAACTTTCTTTTTTTCGATAAGCGTTTTCTCAAAAGCAGGTGTCAAGGCGTTAATCCAGTTAGCTGACTTGTAACTTTTTTTCTCGAGCCAATAAGACAATTTTATCAGCCATTTGTTTGTCATAACACCAGTATCAATTGCCGATTCTGGCCAGAGGTCCCGCACTTCGAAAACCATTGGAATTCTTTTAATTCTACTTAAAATCCATCCTGTAAGACCAACTGTCAAAGGTGGGGAAGTACATATAATGACGTCACATTTTCCGGCACAGAGCAGACCTGCCCAAATAGAGCTAAGGGTAAAGGAGAGGTAAGCCCAGAATCTACCTATAAAGTTTTTGTTATAGCTTTCACTGACATGACAGCGTAGGACGTGGATGTTTTGTGTTTCCTGTTCGCGTATAATGAATTTGCCCTTGTATTTAGGGTCTTTCCTACCTGTTGCGTAGTGAACTGTACCGGCGAGGACAGTTATTTTGTGGTCTGCTCGGGCCCAGTATTTTGCGAACTGATTCCAGCGTGAACCACCGGCGTCGTTTTTGCCAAGAAAATATTGATGGACAATCAAAATATGCATATAAGTATTAAGAGGGCTGACTGAATTTAGTTATGAACTCAACGGTTCTTGTGACTGTTTTTTCACTGGTCCGGGGATGCAGGGGCAGATTAACGACTTGCGAGCTTGCCTTTTCGGCCTCCGGGCACATGCCAATTTTGTAATCATAAGCCTCCAGAGGAGTCTCAATTGGGTGTAGCGGACATTCGAACCAGCTACCTAATTCGATACCGGCTTTGGCGGCTTCTATAAGTGCCCTGTTTTTTTCAGTTATACGCAGGGGGTAGCGGACCATAGTTGGTTCCATCGTACTGCTATCGAAATTTCTAATTTTAAAGCCCTTTTGCTCAAGCAAGTTATCATAAAGGTCGGCCATAGTCTTCCGATGTTCGATATTATGGTGTAATTTTTTAAGCTGTTTTAGGCCGGATTTTGCTTGTATGCTGCTCATGGCCTTAAAAAAGTCATTGGCCATTACCGGTTCAAATTCACTTGTGGAAGAAGAGCCAACTACGGCCCCTTTTTTGGTAAGATAGCGGAAGATGGTTTGTGCTAAAGCTGTTGTTCTGGGGTAGATGAAAAGTCGGTAGACCATAAGCTGTGCTGCAAGCATAAGGACTTCTTTTTTCGAGGGGGCACATAATTTACTTTCGCACAGCAGTTTTATTTTCTCGGATAGTTGTTCATTGTTTGTTATGGCAATACCCCCCAGTCCGGTTGTGTATGGTTTGTTCCACTGCATAGAGAAATAGGCGGCCGTGCCGAATGTGCCACACAGTTTACCCTTATATTTGCTACCCAAGGCTAGGCAACAGTCCTCGATGACAGGTATGGAGTGGCGATTGGCTATTTCCATAATGGTGTCCATATCGCAGGGATAACCATAAGTATGCTGTGCGATAATAGCCTTGGTGTTTGGCGTGATTTTATCTTCGAGCAATTGTGTATTCATATTGAAGGTGTTCGGTTCGATATCGACGTAAACCGGCTTTGCGCCGAGATACTTTATGGGGTTGACGTTCATCACACATGTGTAGCCGGGGAGGATTATTTCATCGGTTTCACTGATGTCCATAGCTTTTAGAATCGCGTATAAAGCGACTCGGCCTTTCCAGAAGGCAAATGCACTGATTTGTCCAAAGTACCGGGCAAAATTATCTTCGTAGTTATGCATACAGAATATTGTCATTGTAACTTCCCTTGTGTTACCAAGTTACCTCCGGCAAAGGTTTGTTCACAGCGATTGAAGTCAGTATCCTTTCTGTGCGTTGGGCTATTAGGTCTCGGTCAAAGCGTTTAGCCAAATCGACACAATTACACCGAATTTGCTTTAAAAGTGAGCGGTCGTTAGCAAGTTCAAGGATAGCCGAGGCCATTTCAACTGCGTCCCCGGGTTCGTAAGACCGACCAGCCTCGAATTTTGTAACCAAAGAATCGCCCTCACAGCCTTTTGCCACTATAGGAGGAGTTGCCGAGGCTAAAGCTTCGTATACTTTTGATGGCATGGTGCCGGGAAAACGTGCTAGTAGCGGAACAAGGCTTACGTCCAAAGAAGCCAAAATACCGGGCATTTGACTTTTAGGTCGACGGTCAAAGAAAACCAGGTTAGAGAGTTTCAGGTCATCGGCTTTTTTTAACAACTCACTTTTGGTCGGGCCATCGCCAATCATTACAAACTTTATGTCTGACCTGTCTTTAAGTCTTTCTGCCGCATCAATTATAACCTCGAGTCCCTGTGCCAGCCCATGCAGACCACAATAACCCACAAGAAAATCATCAGGTCCGACACCGAAATCAGCACGAATTTTGTCGCTTCGGAGATCAGGGGAGAACATTTTTGTGTCTACACCATTTGATATGACAGTAACATTTTTGACGTTTAGAAAACGCCGGCGTATCTGTTCGCAGGCCCCCGGGTTGGTCAAAGCAACAGCATATGAATGTTTATATGAGAACTTTTCCAACCAGAGCATGGCTTTTACGGATAGACTGCTGGCAGAAGCGTAACCCATTCGGATGATGATATCAGGCCAGATGTCCGAGACCATCATCACTGCTTTACCGCGAACAAGCTTCGCCGTCAGCAATGCAAATGGCGTCAGAAACAGAGGAGGGCTTTCAATCAATACCACATCCTGTTTTCTTATTGCCCATACGCCACAGAAGAGGCTACTCAACCCGAAAGAAATGTAACTGAGCAAGCGCGGCAGTATGCTGCTCGACTTGGAAGGATATAGAAAAGTCCGAATGGTTTTTATTCCATCGACAAATTCTGTTTTTCGTATCTTCCAGCGATACCCGTCAAAAACCTTGCCGGTTGGATAATTCGGCATAGCCGTAAGCACCGTTATATCGTGTCCCATATCCTGCAGCCGCTTAGCCAGTTCATACAATCGGGCCTGCGGAGCACCCATCTCAGGAGGAAAATATTGGGTTACAATCAGTAATTTCAAAATGAGCTCCGAATATCTGGAATTTGCAAAATCAGAACAGTTGATACATTTAGCCGGGAATTATTTTCGGGCCAGACCAAATGCGATATATTTCCAACTGCATGGGATACAGCCATTAATTAAAGCATCCATACTGCCAAGGATTCTACGTTGTTTTTCGGTTCTGCCAAAGGCTCCCAGTAATCCGTAGTTTTCCAGATAAAGCTGGCTGAAACTTTGGCACAACTGCTGGATTTCCAAAGAAGTTACGTATCGCCAGGATTTGCCCCATTTAACAAAATATCTTCGTGCCAAACGGTGCAGAGGCGAAGCAACAAGGTTTTCCGCAAACCAGAGTTCGCCTCCCGGTTTTAAGACCCGGTGTATTTCGCTAATCATCTGTTTTTGTCTGGAGTATGTTCTCAGCGCCCCCATCACAGATTTAAACAATATGATATCGAAACTGTTATCTTCAAAGGGAATGGCACAGACATCTACGGTTGTATAACTTAGGTTTTGAGCAAAGCCCATCTGTCGGTGATGACTTTGGACCTCCGGAGCTGGTTCTGTGATGTCAGAACACACTACGGTTGCCCCCTTTTGGGCCAGATACAAAGACAGACCGCCTTTATTGGCACCGACTTCCAGCGATCGACAGTTTTCAATTTGTAAGGCAGTATGGTTATGCCAAAAATCCAGAACCCTGGACCAATTCTTAACATCCCAGTCTATTATGAGTTCATTTGGCAGGATTTTCCCCACATTTTTTCCGAAGTGCTAGGTTCCTATGTTGTTAATAACTGCTCTGAACTTACCTGCTTTTGTTCTCTCTATTTTCTCGACGATTTCGACACCAATATCGGCTTTGCCGACACGATGGCTAAGGTTTGTTATTACATTTCGGCCATTGGCATCGGTGTAATCTTTGCCGGGAACAATACGAATTATGAACTTGTCGTAATCGTTTTGAATTATTTGGGCCTCAGCTATACCATGTGCCCCTTTGAAGAGAGGGTCAAGGCGTCCGATTCTTCGGCCATCGCGGGTAATCAGAACAGCATCGTTACGGCCTTCAATATGGCCGAGTAACGGTAGGGGGCTTCCGCAGGGACAGCTACCAGCTTTTAGGGCTCCCATATCACCCAGACGGTAGCGGATGAAAGGCTGAGCGCGGGCAACCAAACTAGTACAAATCAATTGGCCTGTTTGACCGATTGGTAACGGCCTGTCGTTTTCGTCAACAACCTCAACAATTCCAACTTCCGGGCTAAGGTGCATTGAGCCGTGCTCGCATTCTGCGGCGAAAACCACCTGCTCCCCGCATCCATACTGGTTGTAGGTCCTGCAACCAAAGGCTTTTTTTATAGTTTCTCTCTGGTAGTCAAATAAGTTTTCAGCGGTTGTAAAGCAGGCTTTGAAAGGGACAGGTTCAAGCTTATTATCAACAATGTACTGTGCGACGGCGTGAACACTCGAGGGATAGCCCTCGATGTAATCGGCATTGAATTTTCGCAGTTCATCAACATAATAACCGAGATATTTTGGCGAAAGATGATAGCTTGACATATAAAGCTGTTTCCATCTTTTATTATATACCCAGAAAGGTGGTCTGGATTGTTCGGGTGCAGCGACGAGATGACCTCCTATACTTACGGATGAATTGTTCCTCCTGCTCATACCAGCGATTGCACGGCATCTGGCATCAAAAAAAGCAGTAGCTGTTGAGGCCAGATTAATGTCACGATATATGATAATAGGTGTTCCGGTTGTTCCGGAGGTATGGCCGCAGATAAGCTGGCTCTTGCTTAGATTTTCATCCACCAAATCTTCCGGATTACTTCGGGCTGTTTTCTTTTCAAGAATTGGCAGCCCTTCAAGGTCTTTGATGTCAAGAACGCTTTTGGGGTCGATGCCTGTCTTAGTAAACATCTCGCGATAGTAAGGGACATTTTGGGCTGCATGCTGAATGAGGCTTTGAAGCTGTTGCTGTTGATATTCGGTAAACTTTTCAGGAGGCCATTTATCATGCTCTGCTATTTCTTTGAGGATTTGCTCATACTCTGGCCCATAACGTTGATGGTCTAATTTCCTGGCGTTAAGAGAAGCCATCCACCTTTTTGAAAAATATGGAGCTTTCCAGTATAATGTTTGTAGCAGTGAGGACATTATTTAACTCTCTCTTAGCTTTCTGCCATACGGAACTCATTTGTATTATTTTGAACGAGTTTCTTGTATAAATCCAAAAACCTTGGATAGCACACGCTGTCTAGATAATTCTCTTTTACGAATGCTCTATTGATTCTCCCTGCCTTGGCAAGCGAAACAAAATCATTGCTGTATTGCTCGACAGCTTCAGCTAAGGCGGTTGGGTCATGTGGTGGTATGATAACGGCCCCGTTGTTTGGAACAATATCCTCACGATGTAACCAGTCTGACAAAATCATGCCGAGGCCAGCCATCATGGCCTCTGTTACAGAATTGGGATGTCCCTCACCCATCCAGCAGGTTGGCATAACAAAGATATGGGCTGATGCCAAAAGAGCATACAAATCGGGCACATCCCAGCCATGATCCACCACACTGGTTCCTTTGGGTGCTGCGTCAGCATAAGCCTTGATCATCTTCAGTACGTGTGTTTCCTTTCCCTGGCCGGTAAGGTGCAACTCCACCTTCAGGCCTTTTTTGGAAAGTATGTCAAGAGATTTGAGCATAACAGGCACACCTTTATCATCCGAGTACCTTCCAGAGTAAATCAATTTGAGAGGTTGGCCGTTTTCGCGGGCAAGATCTGCTGGTTTTATTCTCTTAAAGTCTTCTTCCAGAATGGCATTTGGTACGTAAAGCCCCTCTTGGCCAAAATTAGTTTTTATAAACGGCACATCCTTTTTGCACTCCAAAATGATAGCATCGCCATGTCGTAATAAATCCCTCATCATAGCATTTTGCAATCTGTAGTTTCTTCGATTTAACATGTATTGAAGGGTTCCTGCTCTGATGTCGACGATAGTTTTCACGCCTAAAGCCTTTGCAAGCTTGAGTATGGGGTACTCTCGGTACAAAGCTCTGTATTTGTGCATAAGGAAATGGAGGATTGCTGGTTTATATTTCATAGACCGGATAAAACGATACATATCCACGGCAAACCTTTTAGCCATATTGCCGTCAACCGGCAGAGTTACCCTAAGAGGAATAAATTCGATCTCATCTTTGAAAATAGAAGATGCGCTTAGATTATTGAGAATCCTTCCGTAGGTTCCTGTCATTCCACCAGGGGGGGAATAAGCGCCAGCAAGTATGACTTTAAGTTTTGAATCTGTGCTCACAGTGCGGAGCCCTTCAAAAACCAAGGGTTGTCTTTATACCATTGTACTGTTTGCTTTAGTCCATCCTCAAGTGTGGTCTTGCATGCGAGTCCTAATGACTTTGCCAGGGAATCATCGGGCCAGGATTCTATGGTTTCATTATCACGGAGGGAAATGGCTCCAATCTCAATCGCTACGGGCTTATCAATACAATCGACAATTTGTTGAGCCACTTCCCGAATACTCCTCGGTTCGGAAGCTGGCATATTAATCAGTGCAGGTAATGTCTCTTGCTTTAGCAAACGAGCTCCCAGATTCAAAATTAAAGAAGCTGCATCTGAGACGTATAAAAATCTGCGTTTTTGTCGACCTTCAGTCATTTTAAAATTCACTCCAGCCAAAACTTTAGAGATGAGTTCAGGAATAAACATGGTGGGTGGCTGGGCCGGTCCATAAAGGATTGAAAAACGAGCCACACAGACCCTGATCATTTTAGCCCTTTCTGCAGTGAGGATGATATTGGTAGAAGCAAGTTTACTTGCCCCATAGGGGTTAATTGGCCTGCAGAGAGTTTCCTCTGTCCAAGGGACTGAAGAAGTGCCATATTCCATTTGAGAGCCAGGATAAACTACAACAGGGCGTTCCTGCTCAGGTAGCGAAATCACAGCTTGAATCATAGCTGAGGTTGTAAGAAAATTGCCATGGATATTTCCAAACCAGTCGGCACCAGACAACCCTCTTTTAGTAGCTCCCGCAAGATGAAGGATTATATCAGGCTTAGTTTCCTTAAGGATGTCGGGCCAGTCCTCATAATTCGAAAGGTCTGCTTCTTTGAAAGGGATTTGTTCTCCGCCCAGTGAGAAACGTACCTTTTTGCCTCGGGTGGAACTGCCGGGCAAATCGACACCGACAACATTTGCGCCAGTTTTTAGGGCCATTATACTGGTATGGACACCCAAGAATCCATGGATTCCGGTGATTAAGATGGTCTTGCCTGGAATGTTGGGAAGAATTTTCATGAAAGCTTTAAAGCTTATCGAGTATGAGCTAATTTCTTATTTGGTCCATCGTAAGCCCTTTTTAGTAGCCTCAGTGGTGTATCCTTCAAGTTGAGCTTTAGTCAGCCCTCTCATTTTTTGGCTGTTAAAATCACAGGCGTAAGCCTCTTTGTACCAGGATATTGTTTGTTGGACACTGGTTTCAAAATCCCATGTTGGGTGCCAACCCAGAATACGCTGTGCTTTTTCCGTGGAAAGTTTGAGGTAGGTTGCCTCATGAACGGCATTGGGTTCTTTTATGTGTTTCCGTGAGCCGCGCCCCCAGTGTCTAATTACCGACTCAACTAACTCTTCTACCGTGCGTTCAGAATTTGCATCAGGTCCAAAATTATAGGCAGAAACAAGCTCGGATTTTTTCCCCGGGGAGATTCCTATCTCTGCAGCCAATTGCAAGTAACCCGACAAAGGCTCTAACACGTGTTGCCAAGGCCGGATCGCCTGTGGATTTCTAACTTCAATCATTTTGTTTTGTACAATAAATTTCACACAATCCACAACTATCCTATCTTCTGCCCAATCTCCACCCCCCATGACATTTCCAGCCCTTACGCTTACCAGAGAGACTCCATGGGCTAACCAATCTGAAGGTGAAAAGAAAGATTTCCGCCACGAGGAAATCAACAGTTCCATTGCACCTTTGCTCGCACTGTAGATATCGTGACCACCCATGGCATCCTTTTCGCAATATGCATGAAGTGTTTCCCTATTTTCGTAGCATTTGTCCGAGGTGATAGCTACAACACTGCATGGACTTTTTGGAGAATAATCTGCTTCACAGATACTCTGCAGCAAGTATGCTGTCCCCAGAAAATTAGTCTCGAGTGTTTCCAAAGGCAGCTTGTAAGATAAGCGAACTAAAGCCTGAGCAGCAAGATGGAAAACAACCTCTGGTTTAATTTTTCTGACGGTTTCTTTGACCAAATCAAAATTTCTGATATCGACGGTATGATGTTCGATATCTTTGTTCAACTGCAAAATATGGAAATTGGATGGTATTGTATTGGGTTGAAGAGCAAGACCGTAAACTTTAGCACCCAGCTGTTTAAGCCAGAAGCAGAGCCATGACCCTTTAAATCCCGTATCACCAGTAACTAACACTTTTTTGTTGTAAAAGAAATTACCGAACGACATTATATATACCCCTGTTAAAAAACATTTAAGTTTTCCATGGTGCTTCATTTTTATTCCACAGCTGATTTAACAATATGTATTCCCGAGTTGTATCCATGGGCATCCAAAAGCCGTCATGAACATAAGTCATCAGTTGTCCATCGCGAGCAAGATGCTTTAGTGGTTCCATTTCCCAGGAGCAGTTCTCATCTTCAGAAACATAATCAAATGTCCCCGGTTCGCAAACAAAGAAGCCGCCGTTTATAAGTCCATCTGAAGTTTGCGTTTTTTCCTGAAAGTCTTTTACTGCGTCACCATCTACGACCAACTCCCCGAATCTTGATATTGGTCGTACCGATGTTACCGTTACTAATTTGCCATGGGAACGATGAAAATCCATTAAACTTTTAATATTTACATCGCTTACCCCGTCGCCATAAGTGAGCATGAAAGTGTTATTTCCAATGTATTTTTGAATGCGTTTTATTCGACAGCCGGTCATTGCTTCCATGCCAGTTTCGGCTAGAGTTATTTTCCAGGGGGGAATCTTGTGTTCTTTGTGGAAATCAACTTTTCCCGAATTGGCCAAATCTATGGTGATATCTGTTGTTTCTAAACGGTAATTCAGGAAATATTCTTTAAATTTCCAACTTTTGTATCCCAAGCAAAGGACAAATTCGTTAAATTCATAATGGCTATAAATGCTCATGATATGATGTACTATGGGATATCTTCCGATTGGAATCATGGGTTTCGGTAACTCCTCTGAAAGGTCACGGATACGTATCCCTTTGCCACCGCAGAGAATAACAACTTTCATAACTTTCTCCCAAACAAGGTTAAGATAAAGGTTATTTCCTTTTGTTTCGTGCCCAATCTGTTCATTATATAGATTCTAGCTTTTATTATCTACACAACTAAAGGAAGGGTTGATAAAATTTGGTAATTTCTTGTCAAAAACTGTTCTATTCACGAGCTTACAGAGCTATGGCAGTATTCGTCTTTACCTTGTTTTTTCCTGGCCAAGATATAGACACCCCGCGTTACCGAGTCATCGGAAGACATGTTACGTAATCTGTAGCTCAAGGTGTTTTTAGTAATTCTCGGTTTATCGGTTATTTTGATTTCATGGATGGTTTCGAAACCGGATTCGCGCAGCAGGCGATTGTGGGTAGAATAAGGTTCTCTGTTCAGAAGGAAAGGCCTTTTGCCCTTGACTAGTTTCCACATGAAATCAGGATAGCCCCAGTGGCCGTTCCAGTGTTTTGCCAGACCATGGCAGCCGAAATCAATTTGATGGCTCATAAAGCCGTCGGGCTTGAGCCATTGATATAACGCCTTATAGGTTTCAGGCAAGGCCTCGACATGCTCAAGCACAGCCTGGGAAAATATCATGTCAATGGACTCCTTATTTATAACGTTGCTATCGTACCATGGTACGAAGTAACGTATTTCGATATCATTTTTGCTTGAGTTGCTGAGATTGGCAAGAGCGTTTCTTATAGCGTCAATCCTTTCGTTGCGAAGGCTTTGCTGGAGGCGGTCGTCAGTAAGAATGTGATGTGGGAACTCGTAAGATTCCAATAATGGCCTAACCCGAGGGAATTCCTGCTCGTCTGGGATAGGTTCTTTTTTATTTAACAGCAGAACCAATTCTTCAAATATATCAAGATTGACTTGAGTGTTGGCATACTTCACAACATCAAGTGCATAGTATTTATCAGCACCGCATAAGAGCCCAGCCAAGCCGATACCGAGGGAATCACCGGGACCGAGTTCCGCAATTACCTTGGGCTCTGTGCTGAGGCCATTGTTATGCACCATCACAAGGTGCCTCAACCACACTGAATAACAATAGCGTGCCGAATTGGTTCCCCCCGTACTGCCGTAACTTGGGTTATAAAGTCCTGGAATATAAGTTAGTATTCCCTTCGCTAGGTGTTTAAGGGCCATGTTTCCTTTATTCTAAACTACTGAATTGGGGTTTTATGCCAAAATCTCGTTATACGCCTTTAATGTCTGTTTGCAGACAACCGAGGCCATGAAACGGTGTTTTGCGAGTTGCTTGGCATGCTGGCTCATTGAAACAGCAAGAGTGTCATTTTCGAGTATTTTGGAAACGGCTTCAGCAATATTTTCTACTTTATAAGGGTCGATTAAGTATCCTGTTTTTCCTTGCTCGACCATATAAGGGATGCCACCGAGATGGGACCCGACAACAGGAACCCCAACAGCCATTGCTTCTTCGACAGTAAGTGGTGCCACTTCCTGGAATGATGGGATTACCAGACAATTGGCTTTCGAAAGTTCAGTTTGAACATCATTAATACTAATATTATCAAGAAAGTGTACCCTCTTCTCTAATTTTGTCTCTCTGACAAGCTTTTGACATTTGGAGAAGTAGTGTGGGTAATCAGAAGTATTTCCTGCGATTCGGAGTTGAGCATGCGGGAAACGTCCAGCAATTAAAACAAATGCTCTTATCATTCCAAGAATATTCTTTAGTGTTGCTACTCTGCTGCAGCAGAAGATTCTTCCAGATTGATAATCCCACTTAACATCAAAATATGAATCTGCGATAGGATTCTCAATGAACCATGTTTTTTTTAGAATGTTTTTCTTCGGCAGGAATCTTTCAACATACTTGCTAATCACAATAATATTTGGGACTCTGCGACGGCCATACTCTTCGGTCAGTTTTAGGGTCACCCACTTGAGCCATCGAGATGGGCCCCATCGCTTTGACCACAAAGCATCTCTCTCCACAATTCCATGTATTGTAAGAATGTGTGGTAGTTCACAATTCGCTGCCAAAAATGTACATCCTTGGAAGTGCACCAAGTCAGGATTAATCTGCTTCAAGAGAGATTCTACTTGGTGTTTGCCTGCAAAAATGTCATACAAAGTACCTGGCAGAAAACTCCACAAACCATTTTTCCCAAGCCTCCAAACAGTAAAGTTGTTCCAGTCCTGACGAATGGTTTCTCCATGGACGCCTTTAGGGACGACGATTGTAAGCCTGACATCTTTTCTCTTCACCAATTCGTCTGCTAAGTATCTGCTCGCACCGGCTACGCCCCCATCAATATGGTGAGATTCGTTACTAAATGCTGTTACCATTACGATATGCATTAACCTTGATGTGTTACTCCTAAAATTGAGATTATCTAAATTACTTCTACAGGTATTGTCCTTGGTCTTGAGCATTATAATCCAATAATATTTCCGAAGCTTTGCTAACCTGCAATTCTGCATATCGAATGTTTAATAAGATCATACTTATGGACAACGCATAATGTTTGTTCAAATAGTCCGACTCGGTCATGCCTGCCATTATCATAAAGCTCCAGATCATAAGACATAAAAACTTCGGCCATATGTCTGTCATTCTCTGCATTCTGATAAACAATGTTAAGTGAAACCCAAAGAATGCTATCAGTCCTATGAGCCCCAAGTCGCCCATTATACTAAACCAGTCATTATGTGCTACCTTTCTGCTTGTGCTGGTCCATCGCACCATCCCAAGACCCCTACCCCGGAAATACGAATCGAAGAAAGCTCTTATGTGCTCTCTCCAATAGTAGATTCGACCACCGGCACGAACATTCTGTTCGAAGATACTCTCAAACCGTTGCTGAATCGCTGTTCCTAAAAAGCCAGCCTTAATTACAATAAATCCCACAACTAAGCCTACGATGACTACGGCGAACACAATGATAAACCGCTTGCCTATACCTGCTCCCCTGAGCATTATGATGCCTGCCAAGATTGCGCCAGGCAACGCTAAATATATTGCTCGCCCTTTTAGGAGGATAATAGCAGCAGTTAAAATAATAATTCCCCCCAAAAAAGGTAGCCGTTTTACCATACTTTTGGACACAATAATCATATATACGCTTATAATTACAGCTACTGACAAATAACGACCAACTATGTTCATATCTTCGCTTTCTTCGACCTTAGCCCCCACAAAAGAAGTTACCTTAGCCCTTTCTTGCCCCCATAAAGTTGCCCGTATATCTCTACTTGAAAGAATCCCAACACTGCTGATGAGGCAGCCTGCTATGAATACCAACAGAACTCCCTCAATTGCCACACGTGTCTTAATATGGGCACAGAACAATAATGGCAGCCCCGCCCAGAGCAATATCATTGTTTGCCAGGGTAGCAGGGCTAGTAGTGGATACCTTGCCCAAGTGATCCCAATACCTGCCCACACGATCAGCGACAAAATCCAGTACACACACGGATCCCATTTCCTGAATACTGCTGTTATGATCTTTGGTGTCGAAAGGATTACCGCTATCATGCCAACGAGCTTGCTTACTGTTGTAACGTTTGCAATGACCGTAATCATCCAATCTATTGGAATAATAAATATAAGCAAATACACTGGAAAAGATGACCGTAGTAAAGTATGCGCTGTCGCTGCTATAGCGGCAATTCCAACTGATATTACTGGCAAACCCAAGAGGATAAATATCCCAGAAATGAGAAGGGTAGGAAGCCATATTGCCACTGTTAGTAGTAATTCCTTCGCAAAAGTCGATTCGGATGGGTCGATATTTTCATATTCGATTCGCTCAGCCAAATTTACATCGACATTCTGTTCGTATATTCCGTTCAAACTCTTCCTCAATTCCAGCCTTAAGAAATAGGCTCTATCTATTTTAGGGGTTCTCTGGACCTAGCGAGAATAAAAGAGCTATCTTTTCACCGTGTATTCATACGCTCTTTACATGTTCAGCATTAGGTATTTGAAAAAAATATTTGTTAACGATTTTTCCGATTGTCACCAATATCGTAAATACTGGAAGCAAAAAGGTATCGTGGCGAAAAAATAATATAAAACGTAGCATATTGCTCTTTTCATGTTTCTTGACCTTTTCTGGAATGTTTCTTTAAGCATCGTTGTTTTATCGCAGCCCTGAGATTAATAAAGGGTTTCCATATATAGACGAAAACATAATACGAAAGATCATACATCAGGAGTTCGAACAGATTGATATCTTTGTATTCTTTCTGATAATATCTGTTTGAATCATAAAGATCCTTTAGCAATTTATCAAAGAGATTCAATGTTTTTGCCGTAACCTGATGTTCGTGAATAATCTTAACCGGATTATAATAATACACCCTGAAACCGGCTTTCTTGATTCTGTCTCCCAAGATCGATTCCTCACTGTACAGGAATGTATAGGGGTCAAACATTCCGGCCTTAACAAATGCCGCGGTTCGTAGAAGATAGAACGAACCATTTAGAATATCATAATCTCCCTCGACATCCTCACCAATACGTGAGCAGGGAGTTTTACCCATTGATCGGAGAAAACCAAACAGCGGATACAGTAATCGGGGAAGAATCTCTCTCTTCCATACCGAAAGATTTTTCACTGGGCTTTGTCTGTCTCCCAAAGGGGTGACTACGCATGGCCCGATAAGACCAATATCCGGAGAGTCATCCATTTTTGCAATTAGTTTATCAACAACATCGTGGTCGGCAAAATACAAATCACAATTGGAAACCAGTAGATAATCCAATTGAAAATGCTTGAGAAGAAATGTTATGCCGAGATTGTTGCCGCGTGCGAAACCAATATTTTCCTCACTGCCCAGAACAAATATATTCGACTCTTCGTCGATCGTACCGTTGGCACAAATAATACGTCCCCGACACCCTTCTGCAATCCTGAGATTACTTTGGTCAGTAGCTGAGTTGTTTACAATAACAATTTTATTATCACGGGTTATTTTCGTAAGTTCTTCTGTCACATACTTAATGACTCGATTGTCCGTTTTATAATTGACTATAATTGTTCCGAGCATAATTAGCCTAAATCTTAGCAGTACTTCATGATATTGATAAAGATTTTTAACATTGTCGGCTGCTGTATTGAAGCACAGGAACTACTCTACCATAAACTTCACTACCTGAGCTGGCAAGAATCTGTCTGCCTTTAGAATCTGTAGAGTAAATCTCCTGTCCACTTTGTTCATAAATAATCGATAGACAACTATACAATATACAAGAGAAGATAGGATGCCGTAAATTAACAATGTGAGCAGATGATCAATCGCCACACAGTGTGAGAAAACAAAAAGAACAACGGTAAAGATTGTTGCGGGCAGACAGCCCCTGAACAAAGAAGACCATATTTTCCATGGATTGAATTTCATTATCCTTGATAGATAGAGAACGTTAAATAAAACCCCTTTTCCAAATACCGCGATTATTGTGCCAATTCCAGCACCATAAATCCCGAGAGGGGTATATTTAACCAGTATGATTGAAAGGACTATATTCCCGATTCCCGCGATGACGGTTACAATCCCGGGGATTTTCAGGGTATTCAATCCTTTGAAGATCGCGAAGATCGTCCCTAGCGAATACGGTACAATCTGACCGAGTACCAGCAGGATCATTAGTTTATAGAGGCCGACAAACTCGTTGCCGAGCCACAGCGACAGCAGTGGTTTTGAAAAACCGCATATGAGGCAAATCGGAAGACCAAGAATCAGCCCCAGAAACTTAATCAAGGTAAATAAATAATATTTTAATGCCTCAAAATCCTGTTTGGCAATCAGTTCCATCACAATCGGGCCAAATAATCGCGTAACAACGCCAGCCAAAGTTCGTATCAAAATCGTCCATTGGATAATCGCGCCATATTGACCGGTGGCGACAGAACCAAGAAAGATGTTGATCACAATCAGATCGGAATTTAAGTACAACAAGCTTCCGAACTGGTTAATGGAAACCCCCACTCCCATCGAAACCATCTCTTTACAGGCGGCAAGGTTAAACCGGCCATAATTGATCTTCAACTCCGGCAGGATAAACAAATCCAGCGTAGCCGTCAGGAGCAATGCAAATAATGTCGACGCAACTGCACCCCATCCGACAAACACAAGCGATTTTGAGATGAAAATAAACCCAAGAACAACCACCGCGACCTGAAGGAGTTTGGACAAGATGCCGAATACATCCAACCAGTAAAATTTGTGGAGAATAAAACACGACCGACCGTAAAGGCTGTTCAGGGCTGCGATAAGGCTTGCCGCGATCACCAGCAGAAAGAGCCCGCGGGCCTGAGATTCATACCCTGCGGGAATATTGAACACCTTATCAAGAATCAGTGAAAATGCGGCCGACAACAGCATTACGACCACCGATATCCCGATCATCCCCCAAAAGGCACTGGACAGGTACGTATTGGCCTGCTCAATGTCTCCTTTATAATAGTTCAGAGACACATATCTTGCCACAGACGCCGACAACACCATCGTAACGAGTCCCAAGTATCCCAGTATTGAAACAAACAGAGGAACAACGCCATAGACTTCAATCCCCAATTTTCCAATGAGATATGGTATCATCCACAAGGAGACACCTGCTGTAACCACCAGAAGCAGGATGTTTGTTGAGAAATTTAATAACGCGTTGTTAACAGCTCTTTTCATTTTAATTTAGACCTGCGATGTTTTTTTTATTTGAGCAGCTCATTCATAACCAGAGACAAGTTTTCAACTAACTCCAATTTATAGTGACTTAGGACCATTTGTCTGTTAGTAAATTCAGCCTTAATCTGAGGGAGTTTTGAGACAAACACTTCGAGGTTCGCAAGCGTTAGATGACTGTCATCTGTATCAAGATTTGACAAATAGCCGTAGTCGAGCTTTTCGTCAAAAAGCCCTCTAAATTTTCGACTGTAGGCCAGTGGAAAGACCGGAACACCACTTGAATAAGCAGCGATACAGCAATGCATTCGCGAACCGATCAGCATATCCAGTCCGGAAATATAGGATTTTGCTTCAACGGGACTATAGAAGAATGGCCCGACACTGCATTGCGGAAACTCTTGCTGTAAAAGTTTGCATATATAATAATCGTCTGTGCTATTGCCAGCACTCGGCCCACGAATATCATGTCCGATCAGTTCGATCGTAACATCCCTGAGGGTAAGTAACCAGCGAATGATGTCTCTGATAACGGTTTTATAATCCTCTTTAAGACCAAACTGGTTTTGGCCCGTATAGCCGCCACACCAAAGGAGTCCGGAAGGATTCAGTCCGACGACAAGCCCTTTTTTGTCGTAAATTTCCCTTTTAATATAGGGCATAAACATCGCAACATCAATCGTTTCAAATATATCAAGAGCTGGCACCAATTCTTTGGCACATTGAGAGCTCAGTGGATCTCTGACAAAAACGGCGGCGGCGTTTTTGAGTATTTCGCGAGCTTGGCTTCTAACCTTTTCTGACTTGAACGGGCCTATCGTTTGCGGCAGCAATATTAACGGCTTGTCTCTTTTTAAAGCATAATTAAAATTACGCAATACCGATTCGAAACGAGCTGGACCATAGATATCACTGAAACTGTCCCCCCATGCATTATCCAAAAATACATTTGCTGTCGAAAGTTCCTTTGCATAGCGTTTAACCTGTCGATAGTTTCGGCGATAAGCACAACGAAGCAGGCCCTTAATGCCGAGATCGGGTAGCTGGTCGATAAAGCGGATGCTATGAGCTTTCAGCTCCAGAGGAACAATACTATTTGAAGAATTTCCAACAAGATAGTACTCAAATGCCGTACCCAGCTTTTGGGATGCCTCTGACAACACCTCCAGCGAGCCATAGGTTAGTGCATTACACCCCATGTTGTTGGAAAAAATCGGCGCCGATGTGTAAGCGATTGTTATGTTTTTCATCTTGCTGCCCCGATGAACATGAGTTTTATCCTTAGCAGGATATATACCAGCCGTTTAAATCTCTTGTATATAATCGCGTGCAAATTCATATTTTTGTTCAGAACCAAGCGGGAATAAAATTGAGATGCACAAGTACGATAAAAAAGGCGCTGCCATAGACGAGTATTCCTTTTAATATACTTCTCAATAATGGCAGATGCCTGTGAATTGACAAATATTGTGTCGCTAACTTTCTCGATCAGGTGGAGTAAGCCCTTGTGTATCATTTCAGTCATAATCTCATCACCTTTTGGGGTCATCGTCCCTACTAAACTAAGTCCAATTTTTTCTGTCTCCATATATTTTTTCAACCAGGGATCACCCACCGTAATATCAGCGTTGATTCCAAAGGTGTCTCTGCAATACATACAGCGTTGAAGACAAAATGGAGGAATCCTGTATTTCCCCCAATCACCGCCCAGGTTGGGATCAAATATCTGCTTATTATTCTTCAGCACAATTCTGATTCCGGAAGGCCAACCTTCGCCACGATAACTTAAATACTCAATATTCTTCCGATGGACACCTTTATTTTTCAAATAAAGCCAAGTTGCTTCCTTTTTTTGCTGCCCGGAACAAAACAAACTTATAATAAAGTGAGAAATATTATTTTTGCTGAGTAGATGTCTGACTCCAGCAACTTGGCACGGCAAGCAGACAACGACAAGGGCACCCTTTATTTCAAGGATGTTGGTCCGTAGATATCCAGCGATTGGTATGTCATGATAAATCGAGCCGACCTGATGATATTCATCGTAAGAAAATATCAGTTCCGGAACAAACAATTCATTTTTATCAAACCGGTAATTGATCGCAGTCTGAACAATACCGGCTGAGAGCAAATATCGAATAATCTCAGAGACGACACCACCGGAAGCCCCACGATGACGAACATCTTGATCTGAAGACGCAACAATGTATCTGGATATACAATTTGGGGTTTCAATATGGGCTGCTTGTGGCATATGAGACAAATGCGAGAACAAGATACTTGATATTTCCTTTCTAATTGTATAAATGGAGCGAGCAAGGGATATACAGTGTTGGGTGACACAAGATGTGGGAGACCAGATCAAGATAACACATCTCTCGAATTTTTGTCGCATCGTTCCGGGCATCAAGGTCACTGACAGCTGGCTTGATAGCAGCAACAAATGACTGTAAGAACATAGATAACATCAAAAGAGTTGCCTTAAACCGTTAGTATTAGATTTGGCCAAAAACATTGGAACATATCGGTTTATTGCGATTGACAAACCCATTTGTAACATCATGGCATAAGCAAAAACTGAACCGATCAAAACCCACACGCCATAAGCTTCTGCACCAAGCGACCTAATCAGGAATGGCACCATGAACAGTGCGATGATTGCGTTGATAATATAAGCAGAAACGTTAAATGCTGTATTGTAGATCAGCCGTTTTGATGTTGTTACGCGCTGGACATTCATCTCTTTATTATTCTCAACTTGTTTACAATTAATGTTGCTGTTCTTTTAACTTTAACAGTGTCTCTGTTATAATCTGTCTGGCCGAATATACAGTCTCACTGTCTGCCTTATTGTTGAGTACTAGTTCTACTTGTAAGTTCAAAATTGACTCAGAATCAACAGAGGTGGCAGGATCAGATGTGCGAATCTGGTTAATTACCTTTCGTAATTGTGTAAGGTATTCATAATCTTCGATGCCTTCTCGCCATGCTTCCCACCGCCTGGACGGAACTATATGTTCTCCCTGTGTATCCACTGGACTTTGGTTAGCGCCATAAATAACCCCATAGTATCCAAATGGCTTAAGAGTGTCATTCCATGCATGTTCTGCCCAATCAATATAAACCCAAAATCCGGCACCTGTTTGCCCTCTTTTGAAAGCATACCATGGCAAGAGTCGATAGCACTCATAAGGAGGTTTTGTTTTAGCGGGAGCAGGTGCTCCGTATCCATATGTCCAAACTACTTTGCCAAAACTTTTCACAGTAGCAAGCCATTTTGGATACCTATCACAGTGGAACCAGTGTGGACTCCAAATGTCAACTAAATCCTTAAAGCGCATGAAATCCTCAGGGCCCTTGCCGAAGTTATTGGCATAAATCTGTATTCTTGGGTCTACTTGCTTTATTAGCTTAGACACCTCATAAAATTCATCACATAAGCTTTCGTCAAAAGGATAGAGAGCAAATTCCTCATAGCTTATACCTTTTTGCTTCAAATGCTCTACCAGAATTTTAAGCCAATTGGAAAATGCTCGCTTCCAGTATGGGCTCATCCATTGACCGAATCTGCCATGATCTTTAAGATCATGGCTCCAGTTAAAAAAAAGCAGATAAACCCTTGCGAAGTCATTGATTTCCAGTTGTTTATCAAACTTGGAGAAATCCATCTTCCCAAGCAAATAACCATCCGCTAATTTTTTGGTTGGAAATGGGATTATGCTAGGATGTATGACGCTGATGTTTGTATAATGAGATCGTAAGTCTTCCGATGCTACCGGTAAAACATGCTTTGTAACAGAATTTGTCGGTGTATACTCATCCCAAACACAAGTGTTGAGAGCAATTTCTTTCGGAAAAAGCATCTTCTCGATTTTTAAATTAATTGGAACAGTTTGTATGGGGAACTTCTCTTGCCTTTTAGAAGCTAATATAGCCAATGTACCTTTGTAATCACCAGCAGCAAGTTTAGGATTGAAAACCGTCAACCAAATCTGTGCAATACCACCTGGTGACAATTGAAATGGTGTATCTTTTTGTAGGATAAGTGCATCTGCTATTGAACCAAGCCCCGTTGCTCTGACAAAAACAGCCCTTCTTATCGTAAACGTTTTGTGGCTGTCAGTACTTTCGCCATCTTGATCTGTAATTGGTGAAATAGAGACGGCCACATTTAGAACCTCCGGTGAACAATTAATAATATTAACCGCTGACGATTCATATTCACCCTGCCAAAGATTAATGTCAACATGGTCTCGTTGTTCTATGTCAACAAGCTGCATATCTTTTTCAAGCAATGCTTGCATGGGATTGGCAGCAAAACAAACAAATGGTTTCTTGTAGAATTCCTTATAGATTTGTGTCCGGATAATTTCCAATTCATTACCCAAAACAGACAGCTCATTCTTGGAAAATATTTTATTTGTAGGCAGTTTTAATTTTTCGCTTAAGTTCATCAAATTGGGCGATATTCTTTGATGCAAGTCGGCGGAAAACACGTTTCGATTATTCTGTAAAGTTTTAATGGTTTCACGCAGATTTTCTCTTTGTTGGAGGTAATCCTCGATGCTAACTAAAAGTTCCTCAGAAGAACTGAACTGGAGCAAATTCTTGCGATTAACAGTTTGCCAATCTAGTTTTTGGTTAATGCGATTGACTTCAATTTCATCAACAAAGAAGAAATATCTTCTCGGGCGAACAACAAGTTTGATATATCTGGTTTCTGTATTCAGGTTGTCGATTACAAAAATATGTGGCACTCCACCACGGACTGGTTTGCCACCAATTGGCAACTGTTCACTACTGACAAGACCGGCAAATCCATATTGCTTGCCGTCTTTACTTACAAGAACGGCGATAAACTCCGGAAATTCCACACTAGATGTTCCGCCGCCAACACTATGTATTTTTACTTGATTTACAAACTCCTGATGTTTAAGGTCTATCACAATTTCTATACCCACTGTACCTGTTGTAGTCATCCTCCAGCCTACAGTGCTTTTTTTAACCCAGTAGCTGCCGCAACTTTTGCCGTCAGTGAGTTGAATCATATCTGCTTCATCGGTGCACAATTTGTAGTTAGGTTTCGGCGAGAGTGTATAACTCTTATGTAGCGCAAGATTAGTCTCTGTTGATGCTGAGGTTGAGTAACCTAGCACCAGAAGCATCAAGAAGCTGAAATAACGCTGTAGCACCATTTTTTATAATCAAAAAAGTATGAGACAGTTCTTATATTGTCCAAAGTTATTCTTGCTATAATCATCCTTAATTGTTTTGGCAATCCTTTCTGCCGCTTTGCCGTCCCAAAAATTGGGAACACCGGCTGTTGTTCTCACATCATCATTTTTTATTTGATGATAATTTTTTAAAATATCCTCTGTTGTAATATGTACCAGACGATTTGTCCCATCCGTTATTGTTATGGGGCGCTCGGTACTTTCCCGTAAAGTCATGCAAGGTATACCAAGTATCGTTGTTTCTTCTTGGATACCGCCCGAATCGGTGAAAATGAGTGCCGCATTGATCATTAAACACAAAAAATCCAGATACCCCACTGGTTCAAGCAACAATAAGTTCTCCATTGCTTTGATCCGTTCCTCAAGCTTGGTACCCTTGATATTATTTCGTGTACGTGGATGAATTGGAAACACAAGTTTCGTTTCCTTCTCTATCTCTTCAAACGCCCCGACAATTTCTCCAAACCTTTCCATATCATCGACATTGCTTGGCCTGTGCAGGGTGATTACACCATAGTTTCTGGGCTCAAGCCCTAATTGTTCGAGTACATCAGATTTTTTGGCCTTTTCACGATTAGTCATCAGTGTATCAATCATGACATTGCCGACAAGGTGAACTTTATTAGAGTCTATGCCCTCATTTCTCAAGTTGTCGATGCCGGATTGCTCGGTTACAAAAAGTAAATCACTTATTGCATCTGTCAGAATGCGGTTTATTTCCTCAGGCATTGTCCGGTCGAAGCTGCGCAGGCCTGCTTCTACGTGTATAAGTTTGACACCGAGTTTTACTGCAACTAATCCGCAGGCGATCGTACTATTCACATCACCTACAACGAGGACATAATCTGGTTTAAAATCCAGAACGACGGGCTCGAAACGTTTCATGATTTCCGCTGTTTGGTAGCTGTGACTACCGGAGCCAACTTCTAGATTTATATCAGGTTTTGGAATTTCAAGTTCATCGAAAAACAACCTGCTCATATTTTCATCGTAGTGCTGGCCGGTATGAACCAAAAGCGTATGAAAATTACCATTAGCTTCGAATGCTTGCATAACGGGAGCAATTTTCATGAAATTAGGCCTGGCTCCGCATACGCAAATAATTTTAATCATCAATTCTCTTCCTCAAAGATTTGGTTTTGCAACAACTCGCCAGAGGACGCTGGCTTCGGAAAAATTGTAATTGTTTAATAAAAAAGCTGGGCAGTAGCGTTTCAGCGGTGATACCACATAAACAGGGAAATTCTGCATTAAATCTTCGATAGTATCTTCATTAAAGACCGGGGCGTTTTTACTGCTGTCATGCTTCGAAACAATCTTAACATCATGTCGCAAATCTTCAACTTCTTGGGCGTAAAGCAGTGCATGGGCAGTTGTAGTATCGGCGTAAATTATCGCATTTTCATCCACGCTATCCATGGCCTGGTGTGCGAATTTTTCCGCACTTCGCTCGCCCACCTTCCACGGCTGAAGAAAATACCTGTAATCATCGCGATAGGGAAGTTTTCTGCGCTGGCTGAGAGGCTTGTACATTTTCCTGCCGACCTCGGGGGTTATTGCGTAGAGAGGTGCGGGCATCAAGGCAAATACCAAAACAGCAAATACCAGGGCGTTATGGTTAATGCGTCTAAATAGCACATCTGCTCCCAGGCCGACAAGAATCGCGGCCAAACAATAAAACGGCAGAAAGAACGCGTGCCTGTCCGGAACCGTATATCTAAAGGCAAAAACAAAGTGTAACACCAGCATTGCGACCAGTATGTTTGCGTAGCTGCGACTTGGGGCGGTTTTATATAGCGCCCACAACCCAACAAAAAGCAGCAGGAAATTTGGTGTGGGGAAGTTAAGAATTATGAATATGATATTTTCAAAGGCTATTTTACCAGTGATTGATGCGTTAAGAACAGAGCCTTGCCAGCCGTTGCCGAACAGAGCGGAAGCCAAGGTTGCTGGAACATCTCCGGTAACAACAATCTCTCTGACTACCAGGTATTCGTAGGGAGCTGCACCGATTAGCCAGAGCAAAACAATCACAGCAAGTTGCTTGAAGTGGACTCGTTTTTTGGCCAGCAGGAAAGCTATGAAAATCACATAGCAGATAAAGCCGAACACAGCCCACAAATGGTTTGCGACAGCCAGGCCGTTGAAAAGTCCCAGCAGGTATAAATATTTTACGCGTTTGGTTCGGACATATTGCAACAGCAAAATCAGTTCAGCGAATAGTTGTGCGGCATAAAGGGAATAAGCTTCAGCAATGACGGCGTGCTGCCAGAAGGTCCACGAGACAGCGAGAGTGACGGCACCTATTACTGCCGGCAGGGTTTTGCCGAGCCAGAGTTTCAGGAGCAAAAACAGGTTCGCAACAGCAAGGGCACCAAAAAGCGCCGAGATAAGATTTATCCGCCAGGCGAGTTGACCGATTGGCACAAACTTGAACAGGATGCCTATCATTATGTAAAGGGGGTGCGCCAGCGCGATTCCAAGGTTGCCCTGGATGTCATTGTGCCAGATTCGATAAACGAATAACGCACTATCCTGCCAGAGTATAGTGGGGGCACAGGTAAGGACATAAAGCGCGCCGGCAGCAAGGAGCACAATTAAATAGTGCAGTGCTGTGCTATGTGACAGTCTGAGTTTGCTCTTTTCTGATATTTCCTGCATTTGAGACTTATATTAAAAATTTCCGGTGGGACTTGACGAGTTAAGAACTCGGCTTATAATTAAGGTTTAAAACTGAACCTGAAAAAACAATAATATGGGGACTTAATATGACAGAGAATAAAACCAATAATCACATAACTCCCGACAAGCAGGTACAAGACGAGATGCCGGCACCGGGGCAGGAAAAACGACCGAGATCCCTGTGGATATTGTTTTTGATTTTCTTTGTCTTTGTGCTAATGGTATTTATCTTCCAGAAAAGAGACTCTATAGACTGGGTTGAAGATTATCAGGCCGGTCTTGAAATGGCCCGTCAACAAAGTAAGCCTGTCCTGCTCGCCTTTTATAAAGTGAATACTCCCATGAGCACTGATATGTGGCAGAACACTTACAATAACCCGGCAGCAAAAGAATATGTTGAATCAAAGTTTGTCCCAATTTTAATCGACGTCGATAAGCAGCCCGAAATCGCCAAAAGTTATAATATTGATTACTATCCTACTCATTATATCAAACAGCCGGACGGTGAAGAGATTTACGGCCCGCTACTTGGTTATGACCCCGCCCCGCTTTTCATCGAGAAACTCGAAGGTTTGCTGAAGAAAATGAACGCTGCCGACAAATAGTTTTTTCATTTACCGCTCTTTTGAATTTTGCCCAAATCCTCTATCCATGCATCAACAAGGTCCAACTCTTTCGCATCGACCAGTGACATATCAACAAGTTTTTCATAGCAAAGATGCAGATTGGAACCAATCTTTTCCGGGCCTGAAGCTATTTTCAAAGCTTCTAATTCTTTGCATATTCGGCCGTTGTGCAGATAGCCGGGCACTTCGTCTTTGAAATCGTGCATAAGGTCATGTTCATTTCGCCTCTGCCACATGGTAGGCTCGTGAAAAAGTACACCCCAGTTGTTTTCCCAGGCAATTCGCTGGGCGATGAAACTTCGCCATATGTCGGTCATACGAAAAGAACAATATGAAGGCAGATACAGCAGGGCGAATGCTTCCGGGTGCCATGTTGTGTTCTGACTGTTAAAGGGGCACCAGCAGCCCTTTGTCAGGGCGAGTAGTCGGTCCTTTCTGAAAACCTGTGGTAAAGGCAGCGTTAATCTGTAAATTGCATCGACATCAGGGTTCTCATCAGCCAGGCCTTGCTGGATTGGGCAGTTTATATCTTTAGTATCCAGTGATTCGAAGGGCTTGAGTTTGTCGCCGATATGTTCCAGCGACATTCCCCGCGGCCAGATGTTTGCATCGGTAAAGTAGCGGTAAACATTAACCCACCCTGTTTTTGACATTGTCTTCGCCGACTGTCTGGGCTGATGCGGCTGCCAGAAACTTTCATACGGGATATTGTCGTCGTCGGTTTCGATTATGACGGACGCTCGGCCGGCGATAGCCACGAGGTAACCAATATTTTTGCGGGCGTAGTGTCTGGTAGGGCACAGTTTTGGCAGTTTGAAATCATTTTGGGCCTGCCTTTCCAAACTGTAGAAATCACAGCTATCCAGTTCAAAATCGGGTGGACTGGCCACATCACCTATCACGATGAAATGATACCCTCTTTGTTTGCAACCGTGGGCCAACCCGGATAAGACTTCGTTGGGCCCGGCAATTGATGTTACGACAACCGAGATTTTATTTTCCGTCTGATTCACTATAAAAACTATAACCTGCCTCTTAACCTCAGGATGAACAAGCGGGATAGATTAACCAGAGCATCTCTAAGCACAGCATTGTTGACGCTTGCACTTGGTGCGCGATAAGTGATGGGCAATTCTATTATTTTTAGATTTCGACAGTACACCTTTATTTCGGTCTGAAAGAAATGTGCTTTGGATTTGATTCCTTTTTCCAGGACCGTCTCAAGGGCCTGACGTGTAAACAATTCAAAGCCACTGGTCATATCTTTAAGCTTCGTTCCGAGCAGAAGATTGGCCATAATGGAACCGCCCCTGCTTATGAGTCGTCTTTTGAGCGAGCTTTCCGCCATGGAACCGCCATCGCAGAAGCGGCTGCCGAAGACACAATCATAACCTCGGAGCATTTTTTCAAAGAACTGCGGAATTTCGTAGGGCTGATGACTAAAGCTGGCATCTATTTCCAGAATCCAGTCACAACCAGCGTTCAAGGCCTCCTTATAACCACGAGCGTAAGCATCAACGACACATTTATTTTCCGGTGCCCAGACCATTTTGAGTTTTGGCTGTTGATTTTCAAGTTCCCTTAAAATCTCAACAGTTCCATCTATACTGACGTTGTCCAGAACGGCAAAAAAGGAGACGTGTTTGAAACCATTGCACTGGGCAAGGACTGCGTCGATAAATTCCACGGCCCTTTCGCGCTCGTTCGCCATCGGGCATACAATACCCAGCTTTACTTCAGATATATTGTGAAATGGATTTTCAGCCATAAACCTACTTGTTTTTGCGATACCACTCGATAGTGGCTTTAAGCCCCCGGTCAAAAGAAGTTTTAGCCTCAAAGCCAAAAAGCTCCTTCGCCCTGGAAGTATCGAGACATCGTCTCGGCTGGCCGTCCGGTTGAGTGCTGTCCCAGCGGATTTGCCCCTTAAAACCGGCAAGCTCAACAATTTTTTCAGCCAGCGCCTTTATTGTTATTTCAAATCCGGTACCGATATTGACAGGCTCCGGACCATTATAATGTTCGGTCGCCAGCACAATCGCCTCTGCGGCATCAGCGGCATAAATGAACTCTCGCGAGACGCTGCCGGTACCCCAGCATTCGATATAATCACGGCCTTGGTCGATTGCATCCACGCATTTTTTTATCAGGGCAGGTATCACGTGGCTGCTTGCGGGGTTGAAATTGTCACCAGGGCCGTAAAGGTTCACAGGTAACAGGAATATCGAATTGAAACCGTATTCGGTTCTGTAGGCCTGGGACTGTACAAGCAGCATCTTTTTTGCCAGACCGTACGGCGCATTTGTCTCTTCCGGATAGCCAATCCAAAGGTCATCTTCCTTAAACGGTACGGGAGTGAACTTCGGATAAGCACATATGGTCCCTATTGCGACGAATTTTCCGATATTGCGCAACCTGCCCTGCTCTATCATCTGAACGCCCATCATCAGGTTCTTATAGAAAAACTCGCCCGGATGCTCGCGGTTGGCGCCGATACCACCAACGACAGCTGCAAGATGAATAACAATGTCAGGATTCATATCATCATACATCCTGTTAATATCGTCGAGGTTTAAAAGGTTGTAATCTTCGATCTTAGGGACACAGATGTTCTTACAGCCTCTTTTCCGCAACGCTTCGATGACATAGCCGCCGAGAAAGCCGGCACCACCCGTAACAACAACTGTCCTGTTTTTGAAAAAATCGCTCATTGTTCCTTCTCGTGGTCCTTCAAAACTTTTTCATTCTCGGCGAGTTCCATGTCTGCATCGGTCATCATTTTCGCAAGGGTCTTGAAAGTTATCCTTGGTTTCCACTTTAGCTTTTTTCCTGCCTTGCTCGGGTCACCAAGAAGGACATCAACTTCCGTCGGCCTGTAATACCGCTGGTCAACCTCAACATAGTTGTGCCAGTCCAAATCAAGGCAACCAAAGACCTCATCCAGAAATTCCCTGACCGAATGTGTCTCACCGGTAGCGACGACGTAATCGTCCGGCTTATCCTGCTGCATCATCAGCCACATCGCTTCGACAAAATCCCCGGCAAAGCCCCAGTCACGTTTTGCGTCGAGATTGCCGAGGTAAAGCTTATCCTGTAAGCCAAGCTTTATGCGAGTCGCCGCGCGTGTGATTTTTCGTGTAACAAAAGTCTCACCCCGCCTGGGAGATTCATGGTTAAACAAAATTCCGTTGCACGCGAACAAGTTATAAGCTTCGCGATAATTCACCGTTTGCCAAAAACCATAGGCCTTCGCACAACCATAAGGGCTGCGGGGATAAAAAGGAGTCTTCTCGGTTTGCGGCACCTCGGTCACCTTGCCGTACATCTCACTGCTCGAGGCCTGATAAAACTTTGCGGGTTTTTTCGTCGAGCGAACCGCCTCAAGTAAACGCAGTGTACCAAGAGCATCAGTATTAACAGTGTATATAGGAGTGTCAAAACTGACCCTGACGTGGCTTTGTGCGCCGAGGTTGTAAACCTCATCCGGCTTAATGTCGTTCATAATTGTCGACAGATTGCCGCCGTCGGTCAAATCACCGTAAACCAGTCTAAGTCGTGTGCTTTGGTGCGGGTCCTTGTAAAGGTGGTCTATTCTTCCCGTATGAAACGACGAGCTTCGCCTTACAATACCCCAGACGTGATAGCCTTTTTTCAGAAGAAGTTCGGCAAGATAAGAACCATCCTGTCCTGTAATGCCGGTAACTAATGCCTTTTTCATGATTTCCAGCCTTTAAATAAAGTTACTTTTTAATTCAGCTTAAGCCGGCGATAATAACTTTGAGCGTTTGGTCCAGATTTGTCCTCGGTTGCCAGCTGATAGTTTGCCTTATCCGCTCGATGCTCGGAACGCGGCGCATCATGTCATCGATGGGTCTGCCATAAGCTTTTTCATAAGGGACGAATTCCTTTTTACTTTCGCTGCCGGTCATTTGAATCACCTTATCAGCGAGGTCCTCAATAGTAATCTCTTCTGTTGAGCCGACGTTATAGACTTTTCCTGCGGCCTGCTCACAATCCATTAGTCCGATGACCGCCTCAACAACGTCGTTAACATAACAGAAGCAGCGGCTTTGCTTTCCCGTGCCGTAAATCAAAACAGGCTCATTTTTTAACGCCCTTTGAACAAAGCGCGGCACTACCATTCCATATTCTCCGGTTTGCCTGGGGCCAATCGTGTTGAAGAACCTGGCTATCACCACATTCAAACCATACTGCTGGTTAAAAGCAAGCCCTAAAAACTCGTCTATCGCCTTGCTGCAGGCGTATGACCAGCGAGAGAAAGTTGTACTGCCGAGCACAATGTCATCATCTTCGCAAAACGGTATCGCTTCGCTCTTGCCGTAAATCTCACTGCTTGAAGCAATCAAAACCTTTTTGTTGAATTTATTTACAGCGTCCAGCACGATCTCTGTGCCGCCGATGTTTGTTTCTATCGTACGAACGGGACAATCAGCGATGAGCTTGACCCCTACCGCGGCGGCCAGATGATAAACGATGTCACATCGCTGGACGAGAGCTTCCATCAAGGCCACATCACAGATATCACCCTCGACAAACTCAAAAGCGGCGTTGCCTTTACAGGCTTCGATATTTTTTAAGCTGCCGGTGCTTAAATTATCAACAACAATTACCTGGTGTCCGTCTTTTAGCAGGCGTTCTGAGAGATGAGAGCCAATGAAGCCTGCTCCGCCTGTAACCAGTGCTTTCATAGAAAATCCATACCAATTTGAAGGGGGAAAATAGTTGCTTTACGGTCTAATTATCGATTATTGACAGACTCCGTCCCCGTCGGCTGCGCCGAAAACCAAGGTATCAGAGCCATATCTGAATTTTTCTTGGATACTTATCGTTAGCGGCCGGAAGAGAAGGACTGACCGCCGGACTTCTCAACAACATAAGTATCGGCAAATAAAGAACATAGCATTAGTAAAGCCTGGTCGAAGCAAGGTACTGCCTGCCGATTTTCTAACAAAAAATATACGCATTTTACGTCCTATAAGTTCACGCGGGGAAATCATCGTCATAGCCGGGAAAACTTTTGAAGACATGCACTTTAAGGATTAAGAACCACTCAGACTGCAATAACGCCAACATCTGCGTTTTTAGTGGCTAAAACATACATTTTATCGGCCTTTATGTAATTAACAGGCTTAATTTGGCTGGCCATAATAAAAACAACACGTTTTGTCTGTTTCCCAGACGGTAACGCAGTGCAATGTCGCGTTGTCAAATCTGTCCGCAATGCTGTTCCAGGCAAAAACGGCAATATTCTCCACGGTTGGGATCACTTTTGCAAAATGCGGCACGTCGGCGTTGAGGTTCTTGTGGTCTATCACATTTATAAGGTTTTCCTGGATGACCTTTTGAAACCGTCCTATCGTAAAACCATTGGCTTTAGCGTTTGTTTTTACCGTAACTTCTATAACATAGTTATGCCCGTGACCGGTGGGATTGGCACACTTGCCAAAAACCTCAAAGTTTTGCTGTGGCGTAAAGTCATCGTTCCAAAGCTTATGCATTGCCGCGAACTCAAATTTCTCACTAAAATAAATCATCTTACAATCCTCCGTAGCTGACTCGCAATCAATCGCCACCTTTCTAAACGGATTTAAGGCCAAATTCAATTCTCCAACCTTTGCAGAGCCAAATCTACCGGTTAGTTTTTCTCTCGCTGATTTTAGAAGTTCGGCTAACTCGGGGAAACCTATGTGCCTGCCCTGCTTAAAATATTCCCTTATTTGCCCGGCGAAAACCGGAACGACATATTGACGAACCGCCTTGTCGACATCAACCACGTTGACAACAAATCCCGTGGCAGGGTCGACTTTTCCGACGAGGGCAACGAACAGTTCAAAAAATATCGACAGGCCCTCTCCCGCAGGTTCGGAGGAGAAAGAGTTGGCCCCCCTGCTGTCCTGCGGCAAAAAGGGGTTAATCGAAAACCGCACCTTCCTTCCGAGTTTGTGCATGGAAAGAAACCTCAATATTACTTTTGCCGGTTTATCTGTTTTCCCTGTGCATCAGGCTCATAACCTCGGTTCGACTCTTCGGGTCTTTCCTGAATATTCCTCGAAGCGACGAAGTCACCATCACAGAGCCCGGTTTTTTTATTCCCCTGATAGTCATACAACTGTGCGAAGCTTCCAATATGACAGCCACACCTTTTGGTTTTAGACTGTCCATTAAGAAATCCGCTATCTGGTCGGTAAGCCGCTCCTGGACATGTAGCCTACGGGCGAAACAGTCAACGATCCGTGCCAGCTTGCTGACGCCGATAACCGCACCGGAGGGCAGATATGCAACGTGGGCGGTGCCTATAAACGGCATCAAATGGTGCTCGCAAATGCTGTAAAAAGGTATGTTACGAAGCAGAACAATCTCGTCATACTTTTCCCTAAAGACACTGGTAAGATGTTTTTTCGGGTCCTGGTGCATGCCGGCCAGAAGCTCAGCATACATCCTTGCGACCCGAGAAGGGGTGTTTTTGAGCCCCTCACGCTGGGGGTCTTCACCAACTGCGGTAAGTATGTCTCTGACTGCCTGCTCTATTTTTTGAATATCAACATTGGCTTTGTTATCCTGGCTCATATGAAATTCCCGCTATAAGGTTTTAGCTTTTTACTTTCCTGCAATGTTCATTAAATATGTTGTCAGCAGCCTTACGCCGAATCCGGTGGCCCCTTCAACCGACGAGGCCGTGGCGCTTTCAAAGATATCCACGCTGGCCATGTCAAGATGTGCCCATTTTCTGTCGCCGACAAACTGCTTCAAAAACGCCGCCGCGGTACACGCCCCGCCCCACTTGCTGCCGATATTTTTCAAATCGGCGATTTTACTTTTCATCTCCTCTGCGTATTCATCACCGCTGGGCATATGCCAGATTTTTTCACCACTTTGCTCAGAGGCTTTTTGTAACTGTTTTGTAAGCTTTTCATCGCTGCTCATAAGCGCAGCCATATACTTGCCAAGCGCAACCCTGCAGGCCCCGGTCAGAGTCGCGATGTCGATGATAATATCGCAGCCTTGTTTGTCGGCATAAGCAAGAGCGTCGCAGAGTATCATTCTTCCTTCAGCGTCGGTGTTCTGGACCTCGACAGTCTTTCCGCTGAAGGTTGTAATAATATCGCCGGGCCTGTAGCTTGAACCGCCGGGCATGTTCTCAGCAGACGGGATTAAACCGTAAACAGTAATCGGCAGTTTCAACTCGGCTACTGCTTTGAGGGCAGCGAGTACGGCAATACCGCCTGACTTGTCCAGCTTCATCTGGTCCATATTGTTCGCGGGTTTGATACTTATACCGCCTGAGTCAAAGGTCACCGCTTTTCCAACCAGTGCGACTTTTGGTAGCTTTTTAGCCGTTTTGGCTGCCGGGGTGTATTTCAACACAATAAGCCTCGGAGGTGTCTTCGAACCGGAGCCGACTGCAAGTATGCCGCCCATACCTTTGGCGGCCAGCTGTTTCTCATCGAAAACCGTACAGGTCAGGTTTGCAAGAGGCTGGGCCATTTTCTTCGCGATTTTAGCCAGTTCCGGTGGATTTATCACGTTTGCCGGCCGATTCGCCAGCGTCCGGGCGTAGCTTTGTGCCCTGCCGATGACTGCGCCGCTTGCAAGACCCTGATTCAATTTGCTCGTCTTCACCGAATCCGGGTCAACGAGTTCGACAATAAGGTCTTTAAGCCTCCCGTTTTCGCTTTCAGTGACATATTCATCGTATCGATAGCTGCCGTAATACGCCCCTTCGGCGCAGGCCCGCCCCGCCAGAGCCAAATCGAATTTGCCGCTAAAGGCTCTGTGTACCGCCAAGCTTAAGGTTTTGACTTTCATCTCGACGGATTTTTTCGCCACGCAGGCTACGGCTTTGCGAAGCGTATCGACATTGGCCTTCTTCTTTTCTCCCAGGCCGACCAGCATGACTCTTTTGGCGCCTATCTTGTCATTTCCATAGACGATGGCCGTGGTCTCCTCTTTGCCCTTGAAATCGCCGAGTTTGATTACCTTCTCGATTGCTCCATCGAGTTTTTTATCAAGCCCCCTGCCGAGAGCATCCAGTGTCTTGGCATCGGCAAAATGCCCGAGGCAGAGCATTTCTGTTTTACAGCCGGCGAAATCGACCTTGCGCGTTTTCAGTTTCACATCAATAATTTCTTTCATTTTCGATACCTTTATTATTGTCACTTACTTTTTAGTTTTTTCTTTTTCTCCTGTAGTTCGCTATTTTTGCTTTTGGCGCGGTGGCGCAGGTAGCTTTCGATAAATCCGTCAAGTTCACCATCCAGTACCGCTGTAACGTTGCCCGTCTGAAAGTCGGTGCGATGGTCCTTGACCATCTGGTAAGGCTGCATGACATAGCTTCGTATCTGGTTTCCCCAGGCGATTTCGCCCTTGTCACCGTAGAGTTTTGCTATCTGGGCGTCGCGTTTTTGCTGCTCGAGCATGTACAGCCGGGCTTTTAGCACCTTCATGGTCTGTGCGCGGTTTTTATGCTGGCTCCTTTCGTTCTGGCACTGAACCACAATACCGGTGGGCAGATGTGTAATCCGTACGGCAGAACTTACCTTATTTACATGCTGTCCACCCGCACCGCTTGCCCGGTAAAAATCGATTTTCAGGTCATCGTCCTTTATCTCAATATCGATATCTTCGTCGAACTCAGGCAGACAATCCACCGCGGCAAAACTCGTGTGCCGGCGTTTGGCCGAATCGAAAGGGCTTATCCGCACAAGCCGGTGAACACCGGTTTCACAAGACAGCTTGCCGAACGCAAACGGCCCGCTGACCCGCAAAGTTACCGACCGCACGCCTGCCTCCTCGCCGGGTGTAAGGTCAAGCTCCTCATACTTGTATTTCTTTTTCTCGAAGTGGCGCGTGTACATTCGAAGCAGCATGTTGGCCCAGTCGCAGCTTTCCGTGCCGCCTGCACCTGCGTGGATGCTGAAAAAGCAGTTTTTCATGTCCTCGGGCCGCGACAATAGACCGGTAAGCTCAATCTGCTCACATTTTTTTACAAGTTCGGCAAGGTCTTTTTCCAGTTGGCCGAGCGTTTCTTCGTCGGATTCGGATGAAGCTATTTCAAAAAGCTCTGAAAGGTCCTGAGCTTCACGGACAGCGGTTTCTACCGGCTCAATCACTGATTTTAGTGCGCTGACGCGGGTAACTACGGATTGGGCCTTATCAGGATTGTCCCAGAAACCGGGTCTGGCCATTTGCTCTTCAAGTTCCTTTCGCTGTTGTTTTTTGCCGGGCAGGTCAAAGCCAGTCCCGGATTTTCTCTATCCGGGCCAACAATTCCGATATAGCTGTCTTTAGTTCTGCAGTTTCCATTTAGTAAAGTCTCGCACACTTAGAAAAAACTGTGTTCCGGCCCGTTTTATATCACATCGGTGAAATTTATGCAACCGGAACTTATCAAAGCTGCTAAAGCTTTCTGTCCAGTTTTCGGTAACTTATGGCCTCGGCGATGTGTTCGGTCTGGATATTCTCTTCGCCGGCCAAGTCGGCTATGGTGCGGGCGACCTTGCAGATTTTATCGTGGGCACGGGCGGAAAGACCGAACTCGGTCATTGCGTGCTTTAACAGCTGCTCGGCGGTGGTGTCCAGTTCGCAGTGCTTTTCAATCTGCTTGTGGGTCATTCTGGCATTAGTCATTATCTTGCCGTTGCCGAACCGGTTTGCCTGAACACCTCTTGCTCTGCTGACATCCTTCTCCATAGCAGCCGAACCGAGCTGGCCCGATTTCGACCGTAGCCTGGTGAAAGTTATGGGGGGGACATCGATGTGAATATCAATTCTGTCAACCAAAGGCCCGGATATTCTGGAGAGATACCGCTCAATCTGGCCCGGCGTGCACCTGCAGCGTCGGGCGTCGGTGCCGAAATACCCGCACGGGCAGGGGTTCATCGCAGCAACGAGCATAAACTCGGCGGGGAAGCGCACCGTGCCTTTGGCCCGCGAAATCCTAACAAAACCGTCTTCGAGAGGCTGACGAATCATCTCAAGAATGTGCCGCGGAAATTCGGCAAACTCATCGAGAAACAAGATTCCATGATGCGAGAGAGACAGCTCACCTGGCCGAGGGTTTGTCCCGCCGCCCACCAGGGCCGGGCCGCTTGCGGTGTGGTGAGGCATTCGAACGGGGCGAACCGCCAGCAGGGCGCGGTCTTTGTCCAGCAGGCCCACCGCCGAGTATATACGCGTTGTCTCAAGTGATTCCTCAAGACTCAAAGCCGGCAAAATCGTTGCCAGTCTTTGAGACAGCATTGTCTTGCCCGCTCCGGGCGGGCCAATCATCATAATATTGTGCCCCCCTGCAGCCGCTATTGTAAGAGCCCGCTTGACGGACTCCTGGCCCTTAACGTCCGCGAAATCGACTTCATAATTCGAGGACTTTTCAAAAAGCTCATCGATGTCAACCGTTGTTGTCTCAAGGGCAAGCTGGCCGGAAAGAAAACCAACAACCTGAGACAGTGAGCCTACGCCGTAAACCTCGAGGTCGTTGACGACTGCGGCCTCTTTTGCGTTTTCCAGCGGGACAATCATCCGGCTAAAGCCCTTTGCCGCCGCGGTTATGGCCATGCTCAAAATGCCGTTTACGGTCCGGACTCGGCCGTCAAGGGCAAGCTCGCCAACGATGACAAAATCCCTGTGAATGGCGCTTGCCAAAATACCCTGGCCGATGAGCATCCCAATAGCAATTGGCAAATCGAACGCTGGGCCTTCTTTTTTCACGTCAGCGGGGGCGAGATTTACCAGCGATTGGGTTTTTGGATATTTGTAGCCGCAGTTTAATATTGCGCTTTTGACCCTTTCGGTGCTTTCCTTTACGGCGGTATCGGGCAGGCCGACAATGACGGACTTTTCAAAACCGCCGCGGGCGACGTCAACTTCCACCTCGCAAACAAGCCCTTCGATACCAACTAATGTTACGCTGTGTAGTCTTGCTAACATAGCTTTTCCTCGATTTTCGATTTGAAAAGGTGCATTTTAAGTTTACGGGGCGCGAACCGCAAGTGATTTCAGGATTGTATATATTAAATTTATGCACTTTCTGTTGCCTTGCAGCGTATAAGTCGATATAATATAATTCGCGGGTTTTAATGTGGAAAAGGCGGTTTATTGGGCCAAAGGGACGGATTTTTGACAAGTGAATACGGGGGCGAACGGCTTCGACCGGATGGAGGATAGGCAAGTCGCATGCCCAGGACGCCGGTTGGCCTGGCTAATCATCCGGCAACAACTTTTAATTGGCAACTACCAGTTGCAAATGGCTGCTTAATTTAGCAGCTCGTCCTGTCCGACTTTGCCTGTGAGTTTGGCAAGGGCGTCACAAAACAGGCTGGCTGAACCGGTTTTTTGGGCCGGAAAGGCGAGAACTTTCCAAAATAGCTGAACCGGAAGCCTGTCGTTTGGCGGCTAGCAAGGCGAAATTTAAATAAGCGACTAAGCATGTAGAAGCTTGTCTTGAAACATCACGGGACGGGGGTTCGAATCCCCCCGCCTCCAGTCTTCGCTCGGAAGACGGGTGCATAAGTTCAATCTTCAGTTTGTCGCAAAGTGGTAGATTCTGCGCGCGAATGCGGCAGAAAAATGGTGAAAAATTGGTATTTTTTTGTATTTTTTCGTAAAAAGCGCGCACTTTTTGTCATTTTTTGGTAAAAATTCGTATTTTTTGCGATTTTTTTGACAATTTTGCGCGGTTTTGGGGTGGTTGTTACATGAGGGGTTAGAGAATGGACACTTGGTTAGTGTAAGACTTTTTGGGGGTGGGCGATTTCTTAAAATGGGAGGGTTAGTTAAAATGGGGAAGATTTCTCTGTCGTGGTGGGTTTTTGCTTTCGGTGGTTTTGGTGCGGTCGGGTTTACACTGGCCGTGAGTTTATTGGTTTTGTTTTTTTTGAGCGGGTTGCGTTAATTTCCGCTCAAAAATATTTTGTTACGGGCTTGCCGCTGGAATTTGTTGGCGGGTGTAGAGTGACGAGGATATAATTTTTGGCATAGAGGGTCGTATATAAGTTTTTTGTCATTTTTTGGAAAAGCACAGGGAGAACAGGTTTGATAATAGGAGTCAAATCTTAAGAAATTAGAAAGGTTTTTTATTCTTAAAGGAACTCTATATGGGAGAATCGTGTTCGGGAATACAGAGCCCTGCAAGTGTCAAAACAAGCAAGTTGGCTATTGCTTCGTTAGTATTCTCGCTAACGGCCATCTTGGTTCTGCTTTTTTTACCAAAGTATTTATCGGTGGATACGTGCGTATTATACCGCCTAACAAATCGTTATGCGGTTCTCTGTGCATCAATATCTTCAGTAGTTTTTGCATTCGCCGCCGTTGTGGGAATAAAAAGGAGCAACTCTTGCCTGCGTGGTAAAGGATTGGTTATTGTTGCGATAGTCCTCTCATTCTGGGCGGCTCACCGTGCAATTATCCTGCCACGCGTCCGACGCATTTCTTACATCGTTCACTGTGCAAAAAATCTAAAGAATTTGGGTGAGGCTATCCGTATTTACGCAACATACAACGATGGTAGATTCCCTTCCGCGCCGCAGTGGTGTGACTTATTGCTGGAACATACTGATGTTAGTGAAGAACAATTCATATGTGGAGATTCATTTTGGCCTGTCTTCAGTTATGGCTTTAACAAGAATCTCGACGGGTTGCGGATCGATGATGTTCCCCCGGATACGGTAATGCTTTTTGAGATCAAGGGTGGTCGGAATGTCTCAGGCGGCCCAGAGTTGATGGTGGATGACAAACATGATGATTTCGCTTCAGTTGTTCTTTATGTAGGTGGCCACACCGAAACAATCAAAAAAGAATGGGCCAAAGACCTCAAATGGGAAGTTCCTAACAAAGAACCAGAGTGAAAAAATAGAGAACGTTTGCCATATATCAGCTCATTAGATAAGCACAGCAGGAGAATAGTTGTGAGATATTCTCATAACAACATGAGCACAAAAAGGGGGCAGGTTACATATTAGTGAGGATTCTGACGTGAAAGATTTGCAAAGCTCAAGATCAATATACCTCAAAGGTTGGATGTTTTTAGCAATTCTCACAATTTCAATCCTGCTGATTTTAATTGAGAACTTTAGCTGGAAACTCACTATTCTATTGGCTCTGGCTATCTGGTCGGCATCTCGATTATATTACCTGATGTTCTATGTGATAGAAAAATATGTGGATCCAACTTACAGATTCTCAGGAATTGTATCTTTCGTAAAATATGTTGTGAAAAGAAGGAAGTAGAACTGTAAGAATTTCCTATGAGCGCGGGGATTTGGGGGGAGTATATAATTATATGCATATATACTTATGTAGTGCGCTATGTCTTTTGGCATCATTTATTTGCGGTTGAAGAATTTTCTGGGCTGTATCGGCAATTTCGGCTTGCTCGCGCTCATCGCCGCAAAAAAACACATCCTGATAGCAATTCGTACAACCTTTCGTTACCTACTTGAGTCGTTCAAACCAGCCGCGGCCATCTAATGGCAAAACATCTGCTCGTTCAGCCCACTTCTGCCACATTGCAGCCATTTTTTTCGCACGCTTAGGATACTTCTGAGCCAAGTTGTTCAGCTCGGCGCGGTCAATCTCCATGTCGTACAATTCCCATGGCCCCTTTACACCCTTGGCGACCAGTTTGAACTTGCCGACACGAATCGCCCTGTTGGCTTCGTGTTCCCAGTAAATTGCCTCACGCTCAATCGCCTCGTTGTCGAAGGCTTGTATAAGACTTTTGCCTTCAATTGGAACAATCTTGTGCCCCTTGTATTTGCGGGGGTACGTGACGCTGGTAATGTCGAGACATGTAGCCATAATATCAATGACATGGCCGGGCTGATGGCGCAATTCGCCGTGTCCCTTAACCCGTGCCGGCCAGTGGACAATCAACGGTGTCGCGATACCACCTTCGTGCACCCAGTGCTTATACAGCCTAAACGGCGTATTGCTTGCGTTGGCCCAGTTTATACGATAACTTTCGAACGAATCATCTGCCCCCAGCAGCTCAATGTCTTTACTTTTCTTCGAAATACCCTCAGCACAGCCACCGTTGTCGGCCAAGAAAAAGATTGCTGTATTGTCCAGCTCGCCCTTTTCTTCCACAGCCGAAACAATTCGGCCGATGCCCTGGTCCATGCAATCGATTTGCGCAGCGTAAACCGCCATTCGCAAATCCCATAACTCCTTTTCGGATTGATCTACATCATCCCACGCCTTTACCTTTCTATCCCGTGGTGTTGTTTCCCAAGCCTTATCCACAAGACCCATCTTTATCATGCGCTTATGTCGCTCAGCCCTCAGGGCATCCCACCCATTCATGTATTTTCCCCTGTACCTTTCAATATCGTGTGGCTTGGCGTGCAAGGGCCAGTGGGGACAGGTATAAGCTACATAAATAAAGAATGGTTCATCACCATTTGAGCGATTGTGTTCGGTAATGAATTTTACTGCGTTGTCACTGATTGCATCGGTGTAATAATAGCCTTTAGCCGGTGCCTTGATTCGAGTATTGTCACGAGTAAGTGTATTAGGATTGAAATAACTGCCGCCCCCGCTGATAGTGCCGTAGAAACGGTCAAACCCCCGCTGACGCGGCCAGCTGTGATTTGGGCCATCCCAGTATTTATCATAAGTCAGGTGCCATTTGCCGGTCATATAAGTTCTGTAACCAGCTTGCTTGAGCACTTCAGCAATTGTTACACATCTATTATTAAGGTCGCCGCGATAACCTTTATATCCCAGATTCGCCGCTGTCATCCACCCCATACCAGTTTGGTGAGCATACAACCCCGTCATCAAAGACGCCCGAGTCGGGCAGCAGCGTGCAGTATTGTAGAACTGTGTAAACCGAAGGCCATTGGCAGCGAGCTTGTCGAGGTTGGGCGTATTAATTTCGCCGCCGTAACAGCCGATGTCTGAATATCCCATATCGTCGGCCATGACCAGGAGAATGTTCGGCCTCCGGGGTTGGGTGCCCGGGTGCAAAGCTGCAGTTCCGCCTGCACATCCTGAAAGAATAACACTGGTACAGGAAATCCCTGCAGCCTTTAGAAATTCACGCCTGTTAAGGTCCTTCATAAAACTTGCCTCCATTGAAAATCATATATACCGGCGATTATAATCGCCCTGTTTGAATTGTGCAACTTAACTGTTCTCAGGAGAAATTGATCCACTTTTTACTATTGAGATATGATCAGAAGAAATACAGGCGAAACTTTTACACTGTTAAAAAACAACACCTAATCATACAATTACTGGACTGCTATTGGTAAATTCTGGTTTTTATGTTTTTGGTGAAGGTGTACATATCTGAGCCAACTCAAGGAGTTAGCAGCAGGTTCTGTTTGCAGAAATAGGCTTTCATGTTGTGGCTTTTGCAGATTTTGAGAAATGGTTTAACGATATTCTTTTGGGCGATGTGATGCGGCAGTCGCCAGGAGCCGCCACGGAAGACCAATCTGTCAGGCTTGGAAATGTACTCGTAAACCTGTTTGAGCTGCTGCATCGCTTCCGGGACAGGTTTGTACCTTAATGAAATGATCTTTGCAACAGAATAAACAACTCGCAGAACGCCGTTTTCAGCGGCGAATCTAACAAGCTCTTCCAAAGCGGAGAGGCTTTGAGAGTCGGGCAACTGGAAATCGGCCAAGACTTTACCGTCGGGCAGCGGGTTACGCGGCAGGAGCGGGTCAATACGCAGCGCAACAGGTATATCGTTTTGCCGAAGCTGTTTGAGGGCCTCGGTGCGATTGACTATTGACGGTGCACCGGGGTCGTAAAAATCGGCATGGTCCTGGAGAGAAAATGCAAGAGAGACTTCAACTCTTAAAGGCGGGATGGAATTGTTATCGAAGAAGCTTTTGCGTAAATGGCCTTGCGGCAGTTCTGCCAAGTCCCTAAGTACAGCCAAATATTGCGGCCTTAAAAGAGTCGAAGGATTTTTAGTTAATATCACAACACTTGTGAAATATTGCCTGTATCGAAGCAGCTGCTGTAGCGTATAAAGCGTTAATTTTTGTTGTTGCTCGATTGGTTGTAACGGATCGGAGCTGTTAGAGAGGTGCACCGGCGCAGGGGGGAGGTTAAACTCTTGAATCTCTTCAAGGTCTTTGAGGAGTTTCTTTTTGAAGTTATCTTTGCACCTGGCCTGATTCGGCTCATAGCCCTGAGCGTAACAATATTTACATTTATGGCTGCAGCCGGCATAAACATTTATGCAATATCTATGCCCGGTTGGGAAGTCTTTTTGGTTGGCAAACGGGCAATACCACTTGACTACTCGCGGACGAGTTACTCCCAGAATCTCTTTTTGTGATTTATGTGGTAAAAAGTACAGAGCAACCGCCGCCCGCTGGGTCGAAGGAAGTTTATCAAAGACAGGCTTATATTTCGTGTTGACCCTTTCGGCAATCTCCAAAGCCTCTTCGGTGTCAATTTGAAATAATCTCATAACAGCAGCACTTTCCCTCAAATTTGCAACTACTGAGGACAAAGTATAATATCAAAAGCAGCTTCAATCTACAAGTCATTATTTGTCGGCAAAAAAAACAAAAAGACCCCTGCTTTTTTGGAGGGAAAGAGGGAAAAGCAGTAACAGGGGTCAAAAGAAAGAATAACAGAAATAGGGGCAAATAGCAAGGAGTTATTTTAGGGTTGAATTGGGAGAGGTAATTGTTAGAATGGTGGGGTAAGGGACTTTTTGAAAGGCGGAAAAGTGTTAAATGGAAAATGTCAGTATAAATAAAAGAAAACCTAAGACATCAAAGCTTGCTGTTGCCTCACTAGTAATCCCTGTTTCTCTGTGGTGGATTGCTTGGCTTGTAATGGCTATTGATGTTTTTACAAATACGAATTTGGCGTTCCTGCTGTTCCCACCTTTAATATATTTGTCTTTGCTAACTGGAATAATAATTCCGACTATTGCATTAATAAAAATATACAGGAATGCCCAGCTTTGCGGAGAGAGGTTTGCAATTGAAGGAATTATAATCTCTATAATCCTATTTTGCTTAAGCATGGCGTTGGCAAGGTTCTTCATCTGGAGCTGGTAGTAGGTCTCATTAGCAAAGAGTTGTTTTAGGGTTATCATCTCCCTCACTCCTATCATTAAATTACTACTTTTTTTCTTTTTGCCGAAATTTTTAATAGATGAAGATAATGCAGGATATCAGGATTAAGGGGCTTTAAAATTCTTGAAAGGAAGAGAATATAACAGTAAAATTAATAGAAGTGGAGTAGAAATCAACTCCTGATTCAAAGGCTGATTTGTCTCGTTTTTGCTGGAGAGATAGAATTAGTTGCTAGAGACATAAAGACATCTGTTAAAAATAAGAAGTATACCAAACGACAAGAATGGCCAGATAGACAAATTCTCATAAACATTTACTGAACGTTTAATTTTATTCAACTTTTTATCAGTCCCATCGTCATATTTTCCCTTGCAAAAAGATCGCACTGTCATTGGATTACACAAAATGCCGGGTGTGTGATGAAAACGTTTCCAAATATCCGGGTAATTGTCTTTGATATATGGATCGTAAGCAGTGCCACTTGGGTGACGGCGAGGATAAAAAAAAGCTATGAACACACACACAATAAAGTTATGTATACCGGGCAGGGTAGACGCAAAGTCCCTGCTGACATAGTAAAACTCATATTTGAGGTACAAAATGGAATTTACAAACCAAGCTACGGTAAATAATATTTCCCATATAATAAAAACCTTCTGTATTTTTGAGTATTTATATTTCATCTCTGACTATTTCCCTCAAATATACAGACAGTGAGGACAGGAAAATATAACAAAGGTAGACTCAATCTACAAGGCATTGTTTTGGGGCTATTAACCGGGTTTTAGGGGTGTAGTCGGCATCAACAGCCTAATTGTTTGCAAAAGATGAATTTTTTTAATTTAGTTCTTGCGTCACTGCATCACATCGGTTATCATGTTATATTGAAGTTTTTAGTGGCGAATATTCTTCCATCTCTCAGGAGTATCCCCCAATAAATTAAGAACGAGAGATATTTATGTGGCCTATAAACAGGCCAAGGAGAAGTACAAGTGAGTATAGGAACAGTAAAATGGTTCAATTCGAGTAAAGGATATGGATTTATTGCCCCGGATGACGGGAGTGAGGATTTATTCGTGCACCACTCGGACGTTAAGACAGAAGGCTATGCATCGCTCGATGAAGGCCAAAAGGTTGAATTCGAAGTGGGAGAAGGCAAAAAAGGCCCATGTGCGACGAGCGTAACTCCCTGCTAAGCAGGTAACAATGCTTTAGAACCGAAAGGCCCTGCCATTTAGCAGGGCTTTTTTTATGGATTTTTTTTTCGAAATGAATCGGTTTTAAGTCTATCAAAAGAATCCGCGATACCTTGTAATCAGCTGCCGTATGTTGTGATCTGAAGAAATGGCATTTTGCCGGGTGTTAAAGCCGCGATTTCAAGTATGGTATCCCTGTCTGCGTTTTTTTACAAGGCGTAATGTTATATCATTTTTGATTTGAGTGGAGGTCATGCACCCTGTATATTCAGCTATATTGAAAAAATATTAACTCACTGAAAAATTTAAACTTATGATCAGACTCAGAGGCATAACATTACCCTTCGACCACAAGGAAGAAGCCCTGGTCAGCAGCATTTTGGAACGTCTGGGTATTCCAGAGCACCCACTCCTGAACTTTACTATAGTCCACAAATCCATAGACGCAAGGCGTAAAAACCATATTGTGGCTGTTTATACAATAGACGTGGGACTAAAAAACGAGCCTGCACTGCTTTCCAGATTTTCGCAAGACATTGGGATTTCCGCTGGGCCCTGTATGAATTACCAGCTGCCAACAGTTGGCAATATACACGGGCGGAGTCCTGTTGTCGTTGGAAGCGGGCCTTGCGGCCTCTTTGTTGCCTTGATCCTTGCTCAAGTGGGCTTTAAGCCTGTACTGATAGAAAGAGGAAAGGAAGTCAGCTCAAGAGTAAAGGATGTC
>Ga0307378_10000950_pt1 | contig 48123 bp, 76 predicted proteins | sample UN1MG_FD_202238 | JGI IMG/M metagenome (GOLD analysis project Ga0307378, IMG submission 202238) | Soil microbial communities from Risofladan, Vaasa, Finland - UN-1 | ecosystem: Environmental > Terrestrial > Soil > Coastal area > Acid sulfate soil | place: Finland: Risofladan, Vaasa | collected... | reverse complement strand
CATGAAGGCCATCATTGGTAACATCTTCCAGTTTTTCGATAGCCCTAATGATTGAATCAATCACGTCACTAATTGTAGTTGGGTTCATCACTTACCTCCTTGTTTGCCGTTTCCGTTATCGCCCTGTCTTTTCTTACCTAAATCAGCCCACATAACAGCTTCTTGAAGTTTTGTGTTCGTCAATGAATATTCACGACAAGCATGAAGGCCATCATTGGTAACATCTTCCAGTTTTTCGATAGCCCTAATGATTGAATCAATCACGTCACTAATTGTAGTTGGGTTCATCACTTACCTCCTTGTTTGCCGTTTCCGTTATCGCCCGGCGACTTTGCGCCGTTGCCGTTCATGCCTTTTTTGGTTAAATAGATATTGCTCAGGTGATAAGCTACCGCCATAAGGACAATACCTATGACCGCCGGTAATGTCGCCAAGCCCTTATAGCAAAGCCACGTTACCGACCCGATGCCGATGACCGTCACTAAGAACTTCGTACCCTGTTGCGGGGTAACGAGAGCTTTGATGAGGTCAATAATCGGCTGTAATAGTTCTTTCATACCTTTCTTGATTTCCCTTCTTATGATTGGTTTAACTATTGGTTCTAATATCTTCGTGAAAATACTCATTTTATATGCTTCCACTTATTTTCTTAAAATTATTCATCGTTTGCTCCGGAAGTATCAATAAATATTACGGCAAGCGGTATCCAGGTCGTGTCGTAAAGAGTATCTTTTGGTATGGTGCTGTATATATATGTTGGCGGGTCTTCCTTGATACATATAAACTTGTCGGGGGTTTGCGTATAATCGTGAAGAAGAAGAAAACCACCGGGACAAAGATAATTTGTATCTACCACCTTAAACGTCCAACGGGCGAGGCGGCGTTGGTAGGCGACGAAAACAATACTGTCGGAAAAATAATGAATACTATCAAGGTAGCCGTGGTCGCATCTTATTGTACGCTTCTCACATTCCATACCTCGTTGTTCCATGTCCTCGACTGTGCATCGGTATTCCTCCCAGTAGGCAGTATCTCTGTCCTCGGCGTGCGCCGTGCAGACAAAGGAATCTAAAAGGCCATATTTATCGGGTATTCTTTTTATAATGCGATTGCTGTATTTTACATACCATAAGGTGTCGTTCATTATTCTATTTTCAATACCTCTCCCAATTTTTATATCTTTCCAACCAGAAAAAGAAATCGCAACGGTGTCAATTCTGTCTTCAAAATGACAATGATTTCGCCACCGTATTTTAGGCGTAGTATCCACCACCAACGCAGGCACAGACACCTCAATCGTATCTCCCACCACGTACAATTCCGTGCCCCTCTTCTCCGAACACCCCGTGCAGACGAGGAAGAGCAGTAAGATTACAGCGTATCTAAGCGATTGCCGAGCGCAACCTGATATATGGAATCCCATTTTACCTCCCAATTATGTTTTAGACTGTCTGCCCTTAATGTGTCTCCGTCAAGCAGTGCTCGCGTCCACAATTCAAAATAAATCCTACAATCCATTGCACCAAAGAGATACTCCGCCTCGCACCCGTTCGCAGAACCAGAATCATACCTGGCCGCAGAACCAGAATTATACCCGGCCGCATAACCCTGCTCATAATCCTCGTTATAATGTTCAGCCCGGCCACTATCTCCACTACACCCCGTGCAGACGAAGCCGAAAATGAACACCAGGACAATAATGCCCGCCGCTATCACTTTCGCCCAGTACACTATGTCGTTACGCCTTTTCATGCGGTGCCTCCTTGAGCCAACGTTCTCCACACTTCAAATACGTTAGAAGGTCGCTCCTAAAATACTTCTGGGTATCTTCATAATCTTCACAATATAAAGTCTGCCTTTCCTTATACCACTTCTCCCAGGCGGCAAGGCGGTTCTTTTGGAAATAATACCAGGTCTCCTTAGCGTTATCTCGTTCTGATTGAAGTAAGGCGATTCGAAATTGACATTTTTGGTTTATTTCTTGCAGTCTCTTGATTTTATTAAACTGCGTACGGGCGACATTTTTCCAATCTATTATTTCTCTGCACTCACATTCATCTTCGTCGTCGGTCAGTAGTGCGCCCGTTAATTCGTTTATGGCTTCGAGGATTTGCTTGAGGGTTTTAATGATTGCTTGTTGTGAATTTTGATTTTCCCGAAGGTGCTTTAAACCGAGGGCTTTGAGCATTTGTTCGTACCCGTTCATATACACTCCTTATCTTTTGGTTTACGTTGACTGACAGAATCTACTGTTTTCAGTAAATAAAAGTCCATCACATTCTTTTAATTTTAAAAGAATGTGACATAAATCAGTCTAATTGACAACCATATAAGGAGTTATGTTTCGGTGTTTCTAAGCTGAAAATGGAATAAATCGTTGAAATTATTATCTTTAGTGTTGTAATCCACGTTCCAGTCGCCGCCAAAAATCAATTCAGTCCCTATTTCTTTACCCGTTGCAAGTATGATTCCAGCATTAAAATATGCTTGGTTTATCTGTTTATAATATTCTTTGGGGTTGATTGTCGGATCGTTAAGAATGTCCCAACGTACATCGTCTGGAGTGACATCGACGGCCAACGACGGTACTTGATTATGTGGTGAATCGGGGTACTTCTTTTTTGAGCGTCGAGGTATAGAGGAAAAGGCGGCATCTTGCGCCGCCTTTTCTCTGTGTCCACAAATAACTTTCAGTGATAATGTTTCTGCTGCTCGATTGATGACAGCCTGTATCCCGAAATCACAGGTCGATAGTATCGCCGACGATTTGTTGTCGAGACCAGCCATTATTCCAGCCCAAAGTGTAACTTATACGTGGTGCTGTCGGGAACGGTTATTGAGGTTATCTTATCGCTATAACCATAACACCCTATCGTCACTTTGTATTCTTGGTCGTTGAGAAGGCTGGATACTATTAAGTCCTTAGAAAAATATCCATTGGTGTTTGTTCTGGCTTCTACTATCTGACCCGACAGAATAATAGCGCTGTCTGAAGCTCTATTCACTGTTGGAACTTCAAATCTAACGTATGCTAAGTTTAAACTATCACCACTTGGGTTGATTATGTAGCCCCAGACCCGACACGTATTAGTCGTATGAGTATCATAAGCCCTGATTACTGTCGTATCACCACTGGCCGTCACCGTATCGGTTACTTCGTCAGCCTGATATTCCGGGTGAAAGAACTTGAATGTGTAAGAACCGGAGTCAAGCGAGAAGGTCTCGTAACCGAGAGCATCAGACTTACCACTACCGACATTTGAACCCGAAGCATTGTCAACCGATAAAAGAATATAGGCCAGTACGGAATCCGGTGTAGTATTGTCAGAGGTGTCGATAACCTTGATGTAATGTGTGTAGATACCAGAGCCAGTCGCGGTCGGCCCGTAGAAGAGACCAGGGTTGTTTGTCGCCATAGCTTTCATGGTTGTCGTATCCGTGGTGCCGCTCCCGGCGTTTCTGACTGTGTCGATAGCTCCCGTAATGTTACCTACAAAGTCAGTGTCGCCTTGACCGACAACAACCATACCGGGGCCGTCAGAGTTGAAAATATAGGCCGACCCCGAATTGCCGTTCGTTCCAGAAATACTCAGATGACCAAGCGATAGGGTTATGCCACCCGTTCCGTCAAGTGCGGCTTCAAGGTTGTTGGCTGCCGTAGCGTCGCCGGAAATTTGCGACATATTAGCCGTTACCGTCCCCGAAAGTGACCCGACAATATTACCTTTAATATTAGCCTCTATAGTATCAGTTTCAAGTCTTGTTATTTTCCATCCTTGCGTAGAATCAACACGGGCAAAAGCCGAGTCGTTCATCATCGCCGCTACCGAATCGGCGCACATTGTAGCGGTTAAACTATTAGCCGCACCCTGATAAATAGAAGAATCTTTTTTAACTGCCAGAGTGTCACCGAGAGCATTAGTATCAGACGGCACCACCGCAATATCGGATAGGGTATCGTCTAAGAGTTGACCGATAGTGTCGTATATCCCCGCGAGAGTTACCGAGGCCGCACTACCCTGATAACCAGCCGAGTCGGCCGCCAGCCAATCGTTAGGCATAACGGCAAGGCTGTCACCTGCCGAAGTCGTGTCTCTGGCGACTATGGAGTTGCGCACAGAATCGACGCCGGTAATTATACCGTGAAGCGAGTCGCAAACAATATCGTCACCGACCACAAAACTGTCAGCCACCCTAAAATCGGAACCCACACTAAAACTACCGCCTATTTGTACGCCAGAAGTTGTACTAATTGAATTTTGACCTGTTAGTGAAGCAAAGTATGCCGCAACACCAGAAGATGTACCGCCAATCACCATTAAACCGTTTCCACTTGTACTACCAGTAAGACGAAAACCACTTCCACTTCCAGCCGGAGCCGCATATAGGGCTGACGCATTACCGCCACCACCACGCAAATCAAAACCATAGCCACCAGCAGCGCCACCGACAACCTTCATGCCGGGCGAGGTCGAATTACCGCCCTGCGCCAGAAATCCCATCCCGGTTCCGCTTTGATAAGCACGAGCATAAAAGGCCGTGTCGCCGTCTTCCGTACCAAGTATGTGTAGTCCCCGAAGTTGTAATACGCTGTCGGAGTTACTATAAAGAATTAGGCCAGCCCTTACTAAGGCGGCCAGAATATTCGCCGTATCCGAAGCCCCGGCACCGACGTTGTTTATAAACCACTTTCCTAACTTGGAAGTATCCACGGTAGTCGTTGTGTCTATGGCAACCCACATATCTTTCGGTTGCGCCCATAAACTCGTATCGCTGGCTTTGACTATCTCGGCCATTATCGTACCCGTAACCGTATCGCCCTCGACTAAGGCCAACAGACTGTCCATGACTTCCTCTGCCACGCCACTAACGGCGTCAGTACAGGCTTTATTAACGGTGGTCGAATCCGACCCGCCGTTGTTTAAGAACCAAGCTATAATGTCAGACGAATCAATCGCCGATGTATCTATGTTCGCCCAGGTTAAATAACCGAGCGTATCCAGTGTCGCCAATGAGTCGCTTACACACTGCGCCATCGCACCGTAAACCGCTGCTGAATCAAGACCCGCCGCCGAACCTTGATAACCAGCCGAATCTGCGGCAACCCATTCACTTGGCATAACGGCAAGAGTTTCTCCCGTTATATTGGTATCTTTAATAACAAGGTATCCTTTCGCAATCGAATCTATCCATCGAGACAGAATTGTATCGGAGATTAAAACCATTTCTGCACTACCGACCGAGACATCTTTAGTTATCGTATCCACCGACCCGGCTATGTCGGCCAGAATATCGTAGTTGCCAGCCCCGGCTCCAGTTGCTACTAAACCATCGCCATTAGTCGCCGTCAATACCATAGCGTCACCGGAAGTACCACCGCCAAAAATCTCAAAGCCGCTTCCTGTTGCTCCGCCCTCAATATAGATAGCGGGGGCCGCACCCGTTCCCGTAATAACCATTCCGGTATCTGCGCCAGTTATCGTTACCTGTCCAAAGGTCACAGGCGCACCCGTACCGTCGAATACGTCGCTGAGTCTTTGCGCCGCCGTGGCACTGTGGTCAACATATTTAACATTTACTTCAAGACTATCGGATTGCAGGGTGTCTATAATCCCGTTAACCGAGTCCTGCACCAGCAACAACGAATCATATCCCGCATAGAGGGTATCGTACAAATCATCGAAGTCGTGCCCGGTGTAGAGCTGGAAGTGTCCTTTGTGGGGTGTACGCAAGGCGGCGTCAGTATTATCCTCAACGGTTAAAATATAACTATACGCACCGTTTACTGGTGTGCCGTCGATGTCTGCAACCGCTTCTTTCCAGCTATAATATGTTCCACCGGAAAATACTACGGCTGTTATCTTTGCCCCGTTATACGCCAGAGTATCACAGTAAGCCAACGCCCCGCTCGGATAAAAGATAGCGATAAACACCGAGTCGTTGGCCGCCATATCAACGACGTTACCCGCCGAATCTATGGCGTAGAACGGTATAGATATACTATCCGCCGGTAAATCTCCCGCGTTATTTACTATGCCGTAACTAAACGAACTGAACGGTAGCAGACACACCACCGCCAAAAATATCAAGCCCCACTTTTTCATTTGTCCCCCTAAAAGTTATTTTAAAAGCATTACTCTCCTGCGCGTCGCGGCGGGTGCCCCCCCCGTCGTAAAATAAACTCGTAACTCCGCACAGTAATCTTGTGTATAGTCCCACGCTAAAGTTTTTGCCTGACCAGCAGACTCCACTCCCCTGACAGTCCTATACGCAATATCGTTACCTTCCTCCCAGTCCGCCCGGTCTATAACTTCCTGAAATACAGCATTGTCCACAATAACCCAATATCGAGTATTGGCCGCAAAGGTGGGTATTGCGGCAGTATCAACGGCCGTAGTCCAGTGTCGAGCACCCAGGTCGGCCTTATCGCTGAACGTCGCTGCATCGGCGGTATCCTCAAAACTAAATATTGTCAGAATACCCTCGGTTGTCCCGGCGACATTGGATTGAAAACCGCAGGAACAAATAGTAATAGTTGCCCCGGCTGGTATGGGACAGGTTAAGAAGCGAAAAGCGGCACCACTCCCCGCCTTTACACTTGATGGACTGAGATAAATGGCCGCCGCCGTTAAATACATCGTAGTGTCGGGTGTTGCGTCAATATCCCAATGAACATCGTCCGCCGAAGCGTTCACGGTGTCGTACCAAGAGTCGGCGTGTGCCGTCCCGCAAAGCAATACCACCATCAATAATATTAAATAGCCCCTCATTTTTTCATCCTTATTTTATATCTTGTCCCCGGTTCCGGCGGCGCACTGCCGCTTGGTTGGATTGCCCCGTACTTCGTCCACGTCTTGCCGCCATAGGTTAAGTTCATATCGGCACTCAAAGAATCTGTGCGGGCGTAGTTCATCACGGCCGACGACGTATCTACAAAACTGGGCGCAACATTAAAATCGCTATGGGTATCATATCCCTGTGCTTCCCACCAAGCAGTATCACCCGAACCCAACGAATTTCTAAAACTCCAACTCGTATAGAATATATTAGAATCCGACAACAACACGCTGTCGTCATACTTATCTATATATGCCTCATCACCGTTAGCCGAATAAATAATGTTATACTTAACATAGTTCGAGTCAGGAAAAGTATTATTGTAACCATCGGTAGCCCCGAAAACTATACCGTCCCCGGTAGATGACTTGAGGTGAAAGGTGTTATTGTAAATGTATATCATCCCATAAGTACCCGGATGAAAATCGTTGACATAACCCCTCGCATTATCCCGATTTGACACTACAATGTTGCCGTACACACTATCAATATCTACCGCCCCATCGCGGGCAATACCGTATTCACAATTAACAATCGTATTAAACTTCGTAACATCTCCCGTTCTTTGTACGGGAGCACCCTTGTTGTTTACTCCCGATTCCAGAGTATAAACGTAGCAACTTTCGGTGGTTATATACATCTCGCAATATAGTACCGTCCCCTCCATGTTGTTAGACGTATGATTCCAGACATTGGATAAAGAGCAGGCTCTTATCCTATTATAATGACCATAAGTTGAGATGTCAGAAGAATTATTACTCATCGACGACACGGAGGCTATATTGTTAGCCCCCCCGCCCGAAACATAACGTATAATACAATGGTCGATGAATACCGAATCGTGGTGATAACTACCGCCAAACATGATTCCTTTCCGCCCACCATACCGAACGTCTAAGCCATAAAAAGTAACGTAGTCTAAATTATCGTGGTATGCCATCTGAATAGGTATTTTATGAGTGGCGTAGATAGTATAGTTTGCAGGGTCGTAGCCTACCCCCCCAATATCGTTAAGATATACATACAAACTATCATCACCGGCATCTGTCCAGTAATATTCGCCCTCGCTTAAATCTCCATAACTTGAAATGCCAGTAAGGACTGTTGTATCCTGCCAGCAACCAGATACGGTCACGTCAGTAAAAGTTGAATAGGGTTCTTCCCCGCCAACTTGAGTAAATTGACACCTATAAATATTGCCACTTATGTTTGTCCATCCTGTTGCTAACTTACCGCCGTAGATATGAGCGTCACCGATAGTCGGCGTTGTCGTCTTCCCGTTGGCTGATATATACGCCGTTCTGTCGCCAAACGAAGCCCCCGAAGGTGGAACAAGTTGCACGTCTTCCCATGTACCGTGCATAAAAGCGGTATCACCACCAACCATAGCGTTTTGAAGGCGACTAATAGTAGCGAAGGGTTGTCCCCACGTTTCCCCGTTGTTACCGTCTGAGGCTTGCGGAAAAGTGACGGAATCCATTACGTAGTAGGTCGCGCCGAACGCCTTCATTGGGCCGCCGAAAACCAGTATGAAGAATAACGCCAAGTCAATTATTATCCACAACCAATGACTTCGTGGTATCGCCTCGATGGCGCCCCGCTTTTTCTTCGCCATGTGTCCCCCTAAAATATGTGTACCATTTTTAATATCCCATAAACAAGCCCGACAACCCCTGTCAGCGCAACGGATATTCCCCCGATTTTCCTAATCACATTCCACGTTATTTGCCCCGGAAGGTCTTCATGCGTTTGCTTATGCTGGATAATATATTGTTCGTGTTCTGCCAACTTCCCGTTTTGTATCTTTTGCCCCACCAACATTGTATTGATATTGGTGTGCATTTCGACTATCAAATCTCTGTCTGTTTTCCCCGCATAACTATCCGTCATCTTATCTCCCTGGCCCTTTCGGCGCGCTTGGTGGTGATGGGGCTTTCGGCCCCTGATTGTCGGATGTCGATTTCGGTATATATGTTCCCTTTGCCTTAGCAAGCGTTTCTGCCCTTGACACCGCCCGCTTATATAATTCATCTGAATTTATGTCGTCGGCGGTCAAGGCTTCGCCCTTGTGGTGTTGATTCCAAAGTTGTATGCGCCTCGATGCCTCTGTCCCCCTACCGTTAAGCATCAAGTCAAGAATATCTGTGCGTTCCCTGCCCCTAAAATACTCTAATCTATTTTTCTTTTGTGGTGCTGTCTGCATCCGCTTGCTGGCGTATCGAGGCAAGGAACCGAAGAATCCAACCAACCTATTAGCGTTCCGCTTTGTTACCAACCATGCGTCACCGTATTTTTCCCATTCTTTAGTAACGGTAGTTAATGCCTCAAACGCCTTTTCTGCATCCGATACGAATACGGGGCCAGCCAAAAACTTAGCCTTGCTCCAAAGACCACTCAGGTTTTCAATCTCCATCATATCAGATACCATACCAAAAGAACCAACGGCGGCAAGGTCGTTGCATATCCGCTTAAACATATCCTTATCGTCTTTGCGATAATACGGTTCACCCGTAAGCTGTTCTTTAATTTGGTTCTTCGCCCATATCACAAACTCGCCGCCGAGAATACCACCCGCTACTAATCTTAAAAGCGGCATTGGGTTGCCCCGATGTATGGTTTCCCGCCAAAGCATATCCTTGATATATGTTGCCTGCCTGTAACCAAACCGCTTGAACAAAAAGAGGGGACGCCATACTGGGTCGTTAAATACAATAGGGTCTTTAAGGACGTTACGCTGTAACTGTGAATCCACTGCAAACCTGTAAGCCTTCTCTCTTATCAAGTTTTCGTTCAGCTTGTCTGTGTGTTTAAGATTGAGGTCGCCAAGCCGCTTTCTCGCCCAACGTCCATGTATCGTATTATTCTGTGCGGCTTTGTGCCACCCCTTAACGGCGTGTCTAAACGACGAAGCCGCAAGGTATAAGTTAAATTTGTTGATACCCATAAAGCCGGTCGCCGTAAGGGTTTTGCGGGCAACCTTACCCATAAAGCCCTTTGGTTCCCGACCGGCAAAAGCGTCAATCATGGATTCCCGTAACATCCCGGTCTGTCTTGCTTGCGACCGACCCTTGGAAGTTAAGAGAGAAAACCCACCCTTGACCGTATTCCACGCTCCCAGGTCTGGAATTGACGATATTGTACTCTGTGTTATATTCGGAATAGTCGCTGTGCCAAGTCCAATTTTGGTAGTTGACTCAAAGCCCATATAAGCATCAACGACCTTTCTGGCTGTTCCCCGTAAGCCCTTGTGCATCTCATACTGGCCGCTCCACATATCAAGAACCTTACCGGCGGTTTCACCTTCGGCAAAATCCTTTTCCCTTATTTTGCTTAATATGTCCTGTGCCCCCTTACCGTGCTCACCCCATATTTCTATCTGCGCTATCCGCTTCGTAATATTGTCAACGTATTGCGGTAATACCTTTTTAGCATTACGCTCATAAATATCCGACGGTAAGTCGAGGGTGCGGCCTTTTTCAAATGAACTTTCGGGGAATATCTCTTTAGCGGCCTCCTTTTGTAATTTCTTGAGAGCGTGCGTATATGATTTGGCTTGCTTGGTTTCGATTAGATGATTTATCAGCTTCTGCGTTATTTGACTTTTTTGTTTTATCGCCTCGCCAACCGCCCTATCAGAAAACGAACCTTCGTCTAATTTCTTTAACAACGGCTCAAGGTCGTCGAATACTTTATTGAGCGCATCCTCTTTCCATACGCGAGGGAAATACCGCTTACCGCCCTTACCGATATACCCCATTTTAACGCCCTTTGCTTTTGCCTTATAATAAAGTACATCAAGAGCCTTATTGTATTCGTTGTGGGTTTTAGGATTTTCTATCTCGTCGGCAAGCTTAATAGCTTCTTTGTCGGACAACTTCTGTAATTTTAACCGCCTAAGTCGCTCAATGGATTGCCCTGACTGCCTATGCCAGAGTTCGTCTGCTCGTTCTATTTCTTTGAATAGTTGCTTTGATTCGGGGAGTTTAACCCGGTTTTGGGCTTGCTTTAAAAGCGGGGGCGTTATCTTTCCGCCAACCGCCTCTATCCCCTTAACGACGTTGCCACCCAGTTGCTTCGCCACGGTAGGATTAACGCCCATAAACGATAAGGTCGTCGGCTCGCCGAACTTGTGCTGTTTCGATATCTTCTTCTGGGATTCTTCAAGTGATAGCGGCTTCGTACCCTTTTTGGGTTCAACCGTACCGCTTTTGGGTACAATCTGCAAATCTTTGCCTACGAAATCTGTTTCGTTGACAAATTGCTCATTTTTCGATAACTTGTTGTCGGGCAACTGACTTTGTGTACGTTTGTCGTACACTTTTTTATTTATCTGTTTGCTCGAAATTCCCTCTGGCGGCATTTCGGTAGAACGAATAATCTGTTTACTTTGCGGCGCAGATGTAACCGGTTTCGGCGGTTTTGTCGCCACTTGTTCAGATGTGCCGACATTTTGTACCGTGCCGTACTTGGCCGCTAAGTCGGGGTAGTCCTTGAGCACTTCGGCGGGGACGGGCTTGCCTTCGGAGATAGCTTGGCGGACGAGTTTTTTATGTTCTTTTTGGGACACAATAGACTTAACATCAAAAACCGTAAATTCCTTATTAAATTCTATTGCATCGTAGCCTTTTCCTTTTAAGAAATTAGTTATCTCACTATTTATTGACCCAACCTCAGAATCTAACCATTGTAGGGCCTCATCCCACGTATAGTTTTTCAGTTTGTCTTGTGGATATTTATTCCTAAGATTTTCTATTAGCGTCTCGGTCTTCCATAGCCCCGCATTATTTTTATATAGACTTTTATCCCTAACCACAAAAGGATTTTTAACGTCTAAATATTTTGTTAAGACCACACCGCCCTTATTGTTCCTATCTGCCCTTTTAGCATAAAATTCTGCTATTGGTTTATCCGAATCAAAATAAAATCCCCTACCAAGAGTACCCTCGTCTGTTTCTCTTCCTATTTTAGAATAATCAAATTTGTCAAATTCTTTTTCAGTACCGTGATATGCCTTCGTCATCTCCCACGACTCTTTCGCCTTAACTGGACTGGGCGTTACTTCTTTTTGTGTTTGAAGTACTCGACTTCTCTCAGCCGCTTCTCCGCCTGTTCCTTTGTCGGGTATGGGCCGCCGAGGTTCTTGCCCGACTCGCTCACTACCCGATAACCGCCCTTGACTTTCCTTATCATATTTTACTCCTGTCTTTTGTTTACTTATTGTTTCACCTGTTTTACGCAGACCCTTCACTTTCCCCAGTAGAGGCGAAGCCGCAAGGATAACGTCAAACATATTTTCCAACGTCTCTTGCTGGGCCGCTTTTTGTTCTTGCTCCGTTGTTTGCTGCGGTATAAAGGGCATACCGGGCGCACCAGTCGGATTCAACAAAGTCTCTTTGAGGTTGACACCGCCAGCCTTGCCGAGTCTTTGCGCTAACTCCGGGAGAAACGACGCAACCGCACCAGCCGTACCGATTGGATTTTCCAATGCACCCAAAAGCAGACCGGGAGCAAACTTCGTTCCCTTTACTCCGATATTGTGCATGGTTCTACGCCCCTTTTCCTGTGCCGATAAATTTTCTGGAATCTCCTGCTGTCCAAAAAGAGACGGTTTAATATTAGTAATCGCCCTATCGACATTCTCAGTCGTCCCCTTCGGTAGAATCCCCGGCATAAACGCATCGCTCCACGGACGCTCTGGAACCTGCTCGCCCGGCAAGTTACTCAACAGTTCCTCTGAACGATTATAGGGCTTTACTACATTGGTCGCATCGGACGGCAGAGTTCCACCGAGGATGTCGGGCGGGGTGGCAGGTACGGCGGCGTTAAGTCCCGCCAAGTCGTCTTGTAGTGAACGCTTTCCACTAATTCCCGCTAAGTCGTCTTGTAGTGAGCGTTTCCGCTTCTTACCAATCCCAGCAAGGTCATCGTCCAATGACCGCTTTTGTCTAAATAGGGGCTGTTCCCCACTCATGTAAGAAAGTTCTTGCATAACCTACTTATATTTATAATACAATGCGGTTTTAGTTGTGTCGTCGAGTTTCTGCCAATCGACTTCCGAATAGTTTTCCAGCCCCCACGTATCGACCTCCGGGGCAACCATAGACTGCGGTGCTGTCCGTTGTGTACCTCCCTGTTGCGGCGCACCGCCAAGAACACCCGGTTGTAAGAAGGGTATCCTCGATTTAACCTGATTCCCACCACTGGCCTTGTCTGCTAAATACTGATTATGTTGTGTATGCATTTCGGATATGCCACCTAACGGTTGTGACGGCCATTGACCTGTTTGAGTTATATAATTAGCAGTATCACCCGCCACACCAGCAACGGGAGGATAATACCCCTCTTTCAAAAATGGCTTCTCGTTAGCGTCAACCCCCTGTTCTTCTGGGACATATCTCTGACTTTTCCATAAATCCAACAACGCCCTAACTATACTTGCGTCTGGCTTAGACTCCTTTCCGGAACCAAACATATACTGTTCTTGTTTTCCAGGTGGCATTCCCGCAAGTAACCCCGCCTTAACCTGGCTTTCGGTAAGCGGTTTTTCCTCGGTAGGTTTCGGCGTTTCCCCTACTTTATTACTACGAATCATCTCCGCTAATCTACCCCGGTCTATATCAAGCATCGAACCCCGATAATCCGCCGTCGCCCCTTGCTGTGATTCCCAGTTAGACTGCCCCTGTGCGGCCTTGCGCTTCTCTTCCTGAAACTCAGCATACTTCTGCCTATACTCGGGGAGAATGTGCGTGTACATATTAGCGGCAGACTTAAAAATATCGCTCAGTGCGCCCAGTCCGGGTTTATCTCTGTCGGTATAGTCTGGCATTATCGCCTCCCCGCCCCGGCAAGCATCCCGGTATAATACTGCTTCTGCCGAGCCTTCAACCTGTCGTTTTCCATCGAGGCGTTGAGGTTAAACATCCCCTCTTTTTCGAGCAACGCCTGCAGATTGGCATATTGCCCCGTCCCGGTATCGAGGCCAAATCGCTTATTAAACTGCTCCCCCATTTCTCCCAATCGAGGAATCATAGCCGCCCGGTTGCGCCCAATCGCCCCACCGACGTTAATAACGTCGGGGTTAGTGGTTACCATTTCCTGTGCGGTTTTCATTCCCTGCTTGCGGTACTTCGCCATAGGGTCGCCACGGAGCGCATCAAGCAAGAATCCCCCCGCCATCATCCCACCACCAATCCAGGGATTAAATGGCATAACCCCCGCACCAATTCCACCTACCGTACCACCGGCACTCGCACGACCACCACCGCCTTGTCCACTGAAACCTTGCCCTGCGCCCAGTTGCGGACTCGGATAGTCAATCCCATATTTTTGTTTAAGCCACTGGGCAAATTCTGCCATCTCGTCCATATATCCCCCTATTTCGCCTGTTTCCCCTCTGCCCTCATATACTTATAATCTATGCCGTTAATTCTCGTGTCTGCCAAAGACTTGTCGCTGACGATGTATATCTGGAAATATTGACCCGGCTCGGCAGTCGCTACTTCCTTGAGGTGATACCGGGCATCGTTCAAATCACTAAAGGCTGTGGTAGAAAGCGTGTCCCCCCCGTCGTCTAACACATAAACCAAAATCAGCGAATCATCGCCGTTGGTGCTCTCTACCCACAGCCCTATATCTTGTACTTGTTTTTTCCACCTGTCGGGATAAATAGCCCCCGATTTCCATTCAACCCGTATCGAGTCGCCGTTGTCAGTATTTCCTGTCCCGTAGGTATAAATCGTCGAGTCGCCCGCCCTAAAGAAATAGAATGTTTTACCGGGCATAAAATCCAACTCGTCCTCGACATCGTACAAACACCCGCCGCCAAACGTAAAGTCCCAGGTCGCCCAGGAACCCGTCTTTTCAAAGTAAGCATAAGTCGTGTCGCCGAGACAGAACAGGGCCATCTGCTCGGTCGGCAGGTACTGACCGACCATGCCGTATTGAGTCGCCATTGAAAGGTCGTCGAAGTTATTTAACTGTTTTGATATAAGCCCCTGACTGACGGTGCGCTCAAGTTGTTTCCCGTCAGTTTCACCGACTATCCCCCCCGACGACAGATAATAATTGAGTGCCCCCGGCACGTAACTAAAGGGTGCAATACACCCCCAGCGTCCGACAATCTCCGGTTTGGTGTATCCGTCCCAGATATTGTAATTAGAGAAAAACTTAAATATCCGCATAGCGGTACGACCGGGATAAACCAGTGTTATCTGGTCGCCATCGTCCCTATTTACTTCGGTGATATTCCACACACCCCACTTATACGCTGAATCCAAATCCGACCGCCAGAGCTGACTACCCTTATATCCGAACATATAGTTGTCGTAAGGGAAAATATTTGCTAATACTGATGGTGGTTCAACGCCGGTATAAGTCTTACATAAATCGAGCGAGTCCTGACGCACCGAATCTACGTAGATACTATCGGAAGACGATAATTGGGCTAAAAGTTTCGGGGGAAGCACTATAATAGAATCAACCGCATACCCAGAATCTATAAATGTTCTTAACATACGACTCCAGGGATAATTAGGGTTAATTTTATAATAGCCCCCAGTATCCCTACCCACCTGATAAATCTGCCCCCGATAAATATCAAGAGTTATTCCACTATCACCATCCGGTATTTGGGGCAATCCAATAACTACCGTATCGAGATTATAAGACGTACCTTTTGCGTTATAAACCGCCAATCCCTCACTTAACGGCCCCTGATTGCCCGTAATGGTATCGTGGAAAGCGACATAATAAACAACGCCGAGATTCTTGGCTTGTGAGGGCCAGCCGTGCATAATATGCAAATTGGCAATCGCCGTATCCGTAATTGTATCGCAACTTATAAACGTCGGCGCGCCGTACCTGCGTGACAAAGCATTCGTCGAGTCCCGGCCATAAAGACTATCGGTGACGGCCAGAACACTGTCTGCCGAGAGGCTGTCATCACAAATCTTATCATAAATAATTGAATCGCCAAGCGACCCCAATGAGTCTATCTTTAGCCGCAGACCCGTATCGAACAAATATGACGACGCCGTTAGCCGACCCGGATTAGCCTTTGACCGCCAGACCGCAAATTCAACCGTGTCGTCAGTCGTCAAAATATGACGAACCCCCCCCGTATCTGATGGCGGTAGTTGAAACTTACGCAACATAACCTGACCGTCTTTAACTTTAACAGGTGCAGACACTCGACCTATTGGCCCGAATCCCTGTATTGTGTCCGTACCTATCCATCGAGCATGTCTAATTGCATACCTGTACTCACCGTCCAGCGTAGAATCTAATGAAGTCCCGGTATCCTTTAGCGGCACAATAAGCGGTTCACCCGGAGCCGGTAATGGATACGACTGCGCTATAAAGCCGTTGTGTGCATCGTCAATAACGACCCCTCGCTGGTCGCTATTAACGATATACAACTGGTCATTGAACTGCGCAAATCGGGGCTTACTCTGGATTGAAAAATAAGGCCAGATACGATTCGGGGCGTTCTCGGAAGATAGTTCCGTCTGCGTTATACTAAACCCGTTTAAACAATAATAATAACATGGCGGCATTGACGTTTCGTAACTGATAGACGAATTATAAGACGCCTTCTCTTTCATCGAAAAAGCTGAATCGTGGTCAGTCATAGTAAAATAACTCGCCACCGCAGAGGCGTTCAGCCGAGCAACCATTGTGCTACATATCCGGGCAATCGTCCTCTCATCATTCGGAACGGTGTTGCCGTTCTCACAAGTATCACAATACGTCGTGTCGGAGTAAATCGTCGTACTTAAATGTCCCGCGACATCAACGCTTAATCCGTAATATTTAATAAGAGCCGTTTTCCCGGTGCACTCCCCGTAACCCGTCGTGTCTGGAACAATATAAAACGAATCCGTCGTTGACCCGAACTCGTGCGACCCCTCAGTCGAGGCGTATATCCCGCCATACCCCACCGCCAACGAATCAGCCACGGCAAATATATACTGCGTACCGTCATGTTTATACAGTGTCCCCAACCCGATTATCGAGTCCATACCCTTAAAGCCGAACACCGAATCATAGCCAGGCCGCACCTCCAATATGCCATCGCTTAAATCGAGATTTTGACATACAACCGCCCCGCCGAGAGGAACCTTTATTGTCGGCATGGCCGTCATTAACCCCAGCGAAAAGTCGTCAATCTTATCTGTGTCGGACTGGCCGAAAGCCAGTACCGGCAGGAACACTAATATGAATAAATATTTAATCATCATAAAATTCTTTATATATAACATAATGAGAATCCGCTAAAGCCCAGTAATAATTAAAGGTTGAATCTCCAACTTCATAATAATCAACAGCAAGACCTCGATAAAACGCAGACAATTCAAGACTGCGAGAAGCCTTATGGTAGGCACATATCCCGTACAACGTATTCCCCACAAAACAGAAAATTAAAAATAGAATAGTCGCCATTACAAATTTTTTAACATTCGCCATATTAAATAAAGTACCGCCGCTATAAAGATTGTTACGGGTATCCACCCGATGATTATTTCCCATATTGTTTCTGCCAATAGTCTGCCCTACCGTAATTGCCTCTGATTTCTTCAAGTATCTTACAGGTATAATCAATTACCCTCTGCCTATACTCCGGTCGAATAGATGTGGCCGAAGCCGCCGCCGTCAACACCGTATCCATAGCGTAATAGTTGACGAAAATCTTCAGAGAATCGTAACCCATACGCCACTTCGGAAATATTGAAAATGTCGTGTCGTGAATAACGAAATAGCTTTCTCCCGTATAGTCGCCGACAGTTCGTATATTCGCTTCTATTGTAGGTTTTATCTCTTGTAATGAATCCGCCATTATCGGTATCAGGGGAACGCGCGCCGTGTCACCATAAATTATAAAACAATTACCAGCCCTCAGAAAATCAGTGTTAAGCGCCCCGCCCTCCATTGTCGAATCTATATAGGTTGTGTCGAACTTCGGAATAGCCGGGTAGTCAACACAGACTTGATAATTCGCTAAATTAACGGCGTTATATACCTTTGCCGATGTCAGTAAATCCGTATAGGTTATGGAGACATTTATCTGCCATAACGACCGGATAGCAATACTGTCCAACCGCGGTGAAATCTGAGCCGAGGCAGATACCGAGAAAAGTAAAATAAGAAATGGTATAATATACTTTTTCATTATGACCATCCGTTCTTACCGTATCGAGAATTATTACGTCTTACCGTTTCGGGGTCTCGCTTGGCCGGGTTGTCCGCACCACCAGTTGTTGTGTAATTGTTAATCATAGTTTCAAGGTCATTGTTGAATACTACCCCATAGGCGGGTACTAACCGTTTAACCACCCCTGACACGACAACATAAATAAACGATTCGGGAAAGTTCTCAACCGTAATGTTTTTTTTAAAGTAACGATAACGGATATTCTCATCATCAACAGCCGGAGTCGCAACCAGTTTCACTCTCGGATATTCGTCAACCAAACCATGCGGCACCCATATAGTCGTCGAAGTATGAGAACGATTATTAAGCCACTCGTCCACATCAACCTGCCGCATTTTATCAAGCAACGAATAATCGTCACCATACCGAATATTGATTATCTGACGACAATCACGTTTACCCTCACCCCGTAAAACATAATCGGCCTGGTCTTCTACGCTTCCACCCGTATAGTCGGCGACATCAATAGCAAAGTCGAAATCTTCACTCCTCACCGATATTTCCGATATGGCAATCGGAATATAATTCCCAATCGCTTCTTTCTTTTCGTCTTCAGGCATTTCAATCGCTCTTATTACCGGGACGATTTGAATCAATCTTACAACTTCTTGAGTAGTCATTGTCCCCCTATCTCAACACCATCGGTATTAACGCCAACGTTACAGGTGCAAAAACTCTTACCTCACGCCATATCGACGGCACAAGTAAGAGTACAAACATTACACCCATACTTATTTCAATCGGGGTAAGTACCCCTCTAATAATTTGAACCGAATACAAAACAGAGACCGCCAGTAAAACTCCGAAAAAATGAGAATATTCATTTAACAAAAACGGTTGTCCTCGGTTATAAGTCTTTCGTATCTGTTTTATATTTTGGGGAACCATAAAAAACTCACAGTACCGTTCACGCTTACCATATATTTGTCGAACCATTACATAGGATATTAAGAACGTCCCGCCAGCAGCGAATGCAATATCGTAAAAGCCAAAAAGCAAACAGACAACAGGAATAAATACCGCCGTTTCCCGGTTAAGTCCGGCAATGAATGTAATTGTTGGTATCATAATCGCACAAACCATTGAATCACCGGCTAAAAGTAAGCAGGTAAACGCCGCCGCAAAAAACCCAACCTCAAAGTAAACGTCGGTATAATCATACATAGCAACCCACACAAAGAAAGCCGACAAAATCCCGGTCGCTATCATCGGATTAACACCGACAACCTCAAAATATTTGAACGCCATCGTCATAGCGAAAACTATCGCCAATAACCTTACGTAAAAATAAGTTTTTATATAGCCATCCCTGTCTTGTCTCTCAATGCCGAGCCATTGACATAACCAAGCAACCAATATTCTGTATTGCATCGGTGCTTTAAGTTTGCCAGCCAATGCCAGGGGTAACGCTCCGAGACCATTAAACATCGAACCCCAACTATGTTTGGTCATCTTGAAATCGGAGTAAGATACAACCCACGATAAAAACAATATGTAAAGCACATCACCCATTTACTTTTTCTTCTTCTTGCTCTTCATAGGCCTCTTTATAATTCCTGTAATCGTTAATAGTAAATACGTGCTCGCCTATGTGTCCTATCTCCAACGAACAGTCAACACATATATCATATCCCGCCTCTTTTGCTTTACGGCAGAAATAAACGTCTTCTCCCATAACGCCCTCCCCGTAGGGCGGCATAGCGAAATACGGTCGTTCAAGTTTTTCAAATACGCTCGTCTTAATTAGTAAAAACGCACAACCAACAGCATCAACATCACTACGAAATCGTCCGTCAACAACCTCGGGTATTGGTCTATAAGTGCCATCTTCCCCAAGCCGCTTCACCACTGGCGAATAGGGTTCTCCCGCCATCGTACATAAACCGCTTATAATATCCCTCTTGAGGGCAAGCAATCGCAATAGCGCGTCGTCGTCAAACACCATATCACTATCAATAAACAACACATGAGTAGTCTTGGTATCAATCGCAAGTTCGGCAATCTTATTACGGGATACGCATATCATAGAACCATATCGCTTTTTAATTGCAAGACGTACTCCCGCTTCATGCGATTTACGCACAAGAGCATCCAGCGAAATCTGCATCCGGGGGTGAAACAACCCCCGGTATGACAGCAAACCTATGAGTACAAGAGGATTGTTAATTTCTTATCCCCCGCGCGCCCTGAATAATCTTCGGCCCTTTTGACCTGGCCGTCTCGACTTCTTTAAGTTTCGCCAATTCTTCGGCAGTCATAGATTTGTCGGGCGATTGAATACAAATAAAACTATTACCAAAACCAGCTTGCGCCTCAATCCATTCAACAATTTTTTCTGGTGTAATAGTTGTCTGTAAGGAATGGCTCACTCTCTTAGCCATGGAATCTTCAATCACGGCCTTACCATTATTGAAAATTATATTAACCGGCGGCATCTTTTTCATCATTAAGATATTGCCCTGTCCGTCACGAACAGCATTGACCGTCGAGGGTAAAACATTCAATTTGAAATCCGCACCATCCAATGCTACAAAAACCCATTTTCTCTCGTTACTCATAGTATCCTCAATTTAGTGAGGGCGGGATTTTGTACCCGCCCCCGTTAGCGTTTAAGCCGCATAAGAAGTCACACCGTAAAGTACACCGTGCTTCTTCGGCGTTTTAAGTTCTAAACAACCGACCGTCTGATATTCCGCCTTTTTAACGGTCGAACCATCAGCCTTGTAAGGCTCAAGCATACGCAGACGAGTATCACCATAATTGCTATAGGTCAACCACTTTACGTCATCCATATCAATCATAAAGTTAGTTGCGCCTTCGGCCCCCTGTTGTTCAAGCATCTTGTGAGTTACAAATACGATAGTACCATGTGAGGAAACCCACTTGGCAATATCAATACCGTAAACCTTGCTCGTCGAAAAAGTCTGTAAATCCGCAATACCCCACGAATCAATCGCTGACCGTAGAATAGGAGCGCAGTAACATACCTTTCGAGCTGAACCGTACCGAAAACAATTCTGAATCCAGGTAAGGAACTCAGCCTTGGTGATTTCAGCCTGTGAAACACGCCGAGAAGAGCCAGTACCACTAAAACCAGTACCACCCGTCAAGTAGTGCCATAGACCTCCACCAGACGAGGGGTTATCGTTAGTAGTAGCATAAATACTACCATCACCCGGCATCGGGTGTCCCCAAAGATTCTGGTATTCAAGTTTGCGCGAGTGAGTAATACCGGCCTTACGCATCTGCAACGCCCAGTCATCCTCACCTCTGGTAGCCGCAGCAGCGGCAATCTCACCTATACCAAACGGAGTACGCTGAACCTGACACCAGTTATCCATCTGGACTTCGGTCGTTGACCGAAGCGACGGCAACGCAAACCCGTCTTCAAAAGCATTACCGATAATGGTAATCACTTCCTCGTCCGTGAATGAACTCGCCAACGCCGTATAAGCACCAGAGGTCGCACCGTAATCACGAACAACCGTCAATGCGTTAGACGAACGCCCCGTTACCAGTAAAGTCTCACGACCGGAAGTACGCATAATAATATCGCCAATCGCGAAACGGTCGCCATTGTCCACCCAGAGAGTCACCCCAGCAGTGACACACGCCGTAGTCGTATCGACCGTATCTATCTCCGGAATCAACTCATCCGTGAACCAACTATGTTTTATGTTCCCCGTAGTACCCCTACCGTACTTCATGGTCATTAGAGTAAACGGGTTTTCATTCGGGTCGAGTAGCGCAATCCCCTCAGCGAAATCGAGTTTTTCACGATTCGTTGACCAATCAGAGCGCCCTCTTACCGCAGTTATATTAACAGCCAATTAAAATCCCCCTTTATATCAGCGACATATAACCGTTATGGCTTACCAAACACATCTTCCGAAGCCTTTGATATGCCGACGGCTCTCATAGCCGCTAATTGTTCTTCTTTGCTCATTTCTGAGGGTTCTTTCCCCATCCAACTGTTAGGGTTGGTTGAAGTAGTACCCGGAACCGGGGCGGCATCCGGTTGTTTCACTAAATTAGCCGCCTTCACCTTGCCAGCCGCTTCCGCCTGTGCCTTGATTACTTTTTCACTGAAATGTTTCATCAGGCCAACCCTTTGAAACTCCTTGATGACAACCTTGGCAATCGCAGAAGGGCCGCCAGGCTTTTCAACATCTAAACCCAAACCCACAGCATAATCGTATGCGGAATCAAATTCTTCTTTAGGAATTTTGTTTTCCTGCATGAACGTAGTAATGACACTATCTGCCGTTTTAAACTCGTTGTGGTAATTAGCTTCACCCTGCACTTGCCGATAGGCATCCGTTGAAGCCTCGGTGACCGTGCGCTTAACGAGTTGTTGAAGCTCGTTCTTGTTCATGTTGGTGATATAATCATCTCCGTCGTCAGAGAGTGAGGTGTCGGTCTTTCCCCGCAGTTCGCGTTTCCACACATCGTACTGAGGGTCAACTTTCTTTAGTCGGTCGAGTGCTTTTTGATAGCGGGTTTGAATAAGTTCCTCGAATGTGCTATCCTCTTTCGGGGGCACAGCGATTTCTTCTTCCGCTACCTGTTCACCGCCTGCGTTATCCGCCTCTTGGACGGGCGCATTTTCCGGCAATACTTCTTGCGACCCTTCTTCCGGCTGTTTCTCTCCCTCACCGAAACCCAACTGCTTTGCGGCTTCGTCCATTACTTCTTGCTCTGAATGAGTTGTCGATTCCTCGGCTCCCTCAAAGACTTCTTTTTCAACGTCTGACATTGTTTCCCCCTTCTTGAAGACCCACCATGCTGGTTATCTTAAATATCAAGGCCAGCCCTGTGAGCTATCTCCATGAGGTGTTTGAGTTTTTCAGATACGAAACTCTCCTGTGTAAGAGTCTCTTCAACACAACCAATAATCCCGCTTTGAATTTCAATCGCCCAGTGTCGCTTCTCAATCTCGGAAGCATTCTTAACCGGGTTTTCACTTAACGAGAGTATCGCTTGTTCATTTCCTTTAATCGTTTCTTCTAACTTACTGCGAATACTACGCCATCCTGGCGTGTCAACGGTTGCTTTCAACCCGTCGATTATTTGCAGTTCATCGAATAACTGTGCAATCTCATGTTTTAGATTGTACTTTGCCATTAGTTCCTATCAATAATTACAACAACGTTTATTTACTTTGCCTTACTTCCACATATCCATAAAATCATTTCTTTGTAAAACGGCGAACCCCGATTAACAAGTGCCGAATCCGCCTCACTAACTTTGATTGAATCCCAGTGAACCAACATCCCACGCATATAATTACCGAGAATTGCATCATCGTGTGTTAAGTTCTGAAATGACCAACCCGCCCCGGTCGCCAAAAACGTATCAATACAAAGTGTGTCGCCAGCGTTGAAAATTATACCGTCCGGTGAATACTGGACATATACAAAAAAACTATCATCGGTAAAGTTGGTGTCACTTCGATTCTCATACGCTTTTATTTGAGTATAAAACTGTAACCAACTATACCCACTTATATCCATCGCTGGCGTATATACGGTATCTGCCCGGACATCCCCCGAATCGGCCGGAACGATACTGTCCGAGAATATCGCCCTCAAATCGTTGGCTCCTGCCGTTACCGCTAACAACAACACCAACACTAAAACTTTTTTAATCACTTACATTTCCCCCCTATTTAGCTGGACTGTTTTTATCTGTACCCGTTCGATTATATTCTTGCCCGGAAGCCTGGGCCTCCATAGCAGGATTATTCTGTCTCGACTGACCGGGTTGACCACCCTTCACTTGACTCAACATCATCTGGTTTTGCATGTCCTGTTGCGCCGCCTGTGCCTGTAATTGCATCATCATCTCGTCGGGAATAATACCTTCATCAAGTTCAAGGTCATCGAGTTCGTGCACTTCAAGCAATTTGCGCGCCCACCAACCCTGTAAAACATTCGGTATCTGCATCAAGAACGGCGTCAGTTCCTTCATGTTGCGTTGCTTAATCAGCATATTGGTTACTCTACCCGACCCCTTGAAGGCATAATTGAAGCCACCCGGTAAATCATTTGGGTTAAGTGTCATCAATCGAGCCGCTTTTTCCTCACCCACAATCTCAACTACATCATCCATAGTCGCAAACTGGTCGATGTGATGTGTTGCCTTTAGTGCTAAATCGGCCATATACGTCTGTTCACCAAGTTCAACCGATAACTCCGTGCGAACGTCACCGGCTTCTTTAAGAATAGCTATCTCACCAAGTGTTTTACTACCAGGACTTTCCTCACCATAGTTTGGTTTATGTAAACCACTCGTTACATCAATCATTCGCTCAATCGTTTCGGGAATAACGTAATGGTCACGGGGTAGGGGTTGCCCCGGCGACTCTAAAACATATTTTCTAATATCTTCTCCATCGGCCGCTTTAACACCAACGCGATTTCCCGGCGTTCTCACCAATGAATCTGGGTTAATTTTATCTTTATTATAATAAATCATCATCTGATTAAGCATCGTGTGATTATCGAAGGTCTGGTTCCACGTATCGTTGAGCATATGTTGCAGGATTTCTGCCGGTTTGGCCTCTCCCATGCCCCAAAACTGGTTTTGAGTGTGCGGGTCAAGGGTGTGATGAAAACGAGTAAGGTTAATTAACCCATGTCCACGATTCCTTTTGCCGTTTTCGTCATATTTAAACGGATTCGGAATGTCCCTGACTACCACCATGTCGTTCCATACGTCGATATACCGTTCTTCGGATTCGTAGCGCATCAAAACGCCCACGTCATCATCACTCTGGGGAGACGTAAGCCCCAGGGCAGCCAACATCCCCAAGCCCCAATGACTGGCCTTCTTGGCGGAATCTTGATTCTCGACCTCTTCAAGTGCATTTATATCCATGCCCGGATAAGCGCCAGCCTCATATAGCCGCATAAGGTCACGTTTAGAACATAGTTGCAATTTGATTACATATCGACATCCGCCCGACTCTTCAAGGTTCACCGCATAGGGGTCAACATATACTTCCCACGGCGCAAACACCGTTACCTTGAGCCGCAACCGATAAACAGTAGTGTCCTGTATCTGCATACCAATCGGAATACCATATAACATCTCGGGAACCATGATTTTCTGTTGTACCGACTCATAATACGGCAAGGTCTCAACAAACGATGTACCGTAGAGATTCTTGAGCTTTACGGCAAAGGCACTCTTGGGGAAAAACCGTGCCTTATGCAAATACTCATCAAGAATCTGCGTCTGAATATCAGAGACTTCTCGATATTCCTTGCGTTTAGCCTCAAGGGGGATATAGGGCCGCGTACCGAACAACGACTTGACTTCACGTGGAACCTTTGTCTCGATAATCGAATATATCTTAGGAATGAATATATTAGCCCGGTCGGGGTCACGGTCAACCTCGTCCAGATAACAGTTCCATAATTGGTGGTCGCTTTTATATTGGTTATTTCTGACTGATTGTTGTGTCTGTGAGAACGTCCATGCGTCCTCAACCAGTTTCAGCGGTTCACCATCGAAGTCCAACGTAGATATAACGCCGCTCATTTGTGCTCAATCCCCATAAATTTTAGCCCCTTTTTAACGTGTGCTCAATCCTTTATGCTTTGCCAAAACCCCTTATTACGGCATCTCCTTAACGCTTACTGTTGCGAAAAATATCAACCATAAAATCAACTAAGTCTTGTTGACATATTACCACGGTCGTACTTTTGGCTATTTTCCTCTTGTCACAAACATAATTAAGATACCTGATAGAATCCCTTCTTGTGTTCACCACGATTCAACATCTCCATGAATTTGTCAAAGTTGCGGCGGCTACGTTGCACCGTCGCTTGGAGTTCTTCTTCGCTTGGTATTTTACCACTTTCCTCGTATCCCATCTTCGCAAGTAAATAAACAAGCCCCTTAGTCGTTTTTACTGTCTTAGCGTCACCACTTACCACGGCATCTCCTTGTCGATGTTCGAGCAAAGGTCAAAGGGTTCGGGTCGCTCTGGAATGTATTCAAACCACTCCTTACCCGGCCCATGAAAAAATACCAAAAGCCCACCAAGTGGGAACAACGGGATGTGGGGTCTGTCGTTATAGTCTATTCGCTCTCTGCCGTCTTCGTTAACCGTCACGATACCTCCTGAGGATTGAAAAGTTCATCCTTTAATTTATTCACAACCTCGTCAAGGAACGGGTTTCCCTTGTTGATAATAAAACAACCCAATCGTTTCCGTAACACCCTTTCGATGTCCTCTTTTTTGGCCTCTTGACCAACAAAAACACAACCCATGTGCATTGTACCGAGTTCTCCCATAAACTCTCTGCCGTCCTCGTTAGTGGTCACCGGTTAAGTCGTCCGTAATGTCAGTTATAACTATCCTAAATCTCGGTGCTGTTTTTATCCAGTTTTCGTAACTCTTTACTTTTGCTTCTGGCGTACATTCGTCAAACAGCGGCATTAACCTCTTCGGTTGAAAATTAAACCAATTTTCCCAATCCTCGTTAATCATCCGTAACCTCGTCGTTCTTGCGTTCAAGTTTATGCCTAATCTCATCTAATTTGAGTCTAAATTCGCGCTCGTGCTTAGTTGTCGCTTCTGGACTGTTGTCATAATACACTACCTCAAACTTATTCCCACACTTGGAGCAACAATAACCATCCTGGGTAATACGCATTTCGTTTCTTACGCCACAAACATCACATTTCCAACTCGTGTCTTTTTCCGTCGTGATTAGCGGCAATATCACCTTAAACCCGGTGTCACTATCGGTAAGAACAGATACAACTTCGCCGCTACCATCTTCCGCAAATCCGTGCGTATGAAAATAAATACCCTGGGGCAACATCGCTTCGTTTCTGTAACCCATCTTACCCGACCCCCGTCCACTTGTTCGGATGCCAGCCCTTCGGCGTTACGATGTGCGGGCCGGTGCTGACTTCCTGTATGACTTGCGGCCCAGCCATTACGATATAACGCAAGTCATCAATCAGGTGGTCGTTGACTTTGCGCACCTTCTCACGTAACGTCTCCTCGTCGGCCTTCTGCTCTTTCTTGTAACAATACCTCTTCATCTCCCAGGGTAATCCCCCGACAACCTTGCCGTTAATCCGCTCGGTATGGTAATCACAAGACTTAAAGACCTTAATGCGACTCTTGCCGCTCATTGGTTTAGGCTTCAGGTACTCCCAGAGTTTATATATACCGGAAGCAAAGAAGTTTTCACTGTCCTTGCGTACTAACTCCATAGGTATCGGCCCCGGAAAAGCATTGAACTGGTTTACGAACGACTCGACGTTGTTAGCGTCCTTGCCGTCTGTGTTACCTGGTTCATCGAGTAACCATAGCACAAACTCATCACCAGACAAAGCCGCCCTGATATGCGCCTTCCATGCCGGCACGTCTAAGAATTTGCTACTCGTCCAGTAAATATACAACTCACCGGCAGGACTCCATGCCGCCGCCATGGCCGCCGATGGTGTCCGAGTGTGCATATCAATACAGAATACGCGTGGCCAGTGCTTAGGTATCTCAATGTCGGGGATAACGTGAATAGCGGGGCTCCACTGCGGTAAGACAAGGCCTGTCAGAGCTGCAAACTGTCCCATAACCTTAGTCTCATACAAGGCCGTCCCCTTAAACTTGGCGAGAAACTTTTCAACGCCTTCCGGGTTTAGGTGCGGATTACCCCGAACATCAAAGAACCAATGCTCAACGTTAATGCCTTCTGGCGGGTCGTTTACCTGGTCTTCCTCCCATGTAATACCCTCTTCTGGTGTCATTGAGGAGGCAAAGAAGCCGTTGCGGTCGGTCAACCGGGCACAGTTTTCGTCAAACTTGCTACGCGACCCCTTCTCGTCCTGATATACTGCGTCAAGGTTAGCACCGCCGAATGTATTAAGTTCCTCTTCAAACGACTTAAACTGGATATAAGAACCGTTTTTGTAGTGTAACTTGTGCTCTCTCTCGCTCCACGCCTTCGGCCAGTCGCCGCCGCGCAACTCGCAACGAGGCACAACCTCTTTAAACTTCTGGAGCACAACGTCAACAACGCCCTCTCGCCACTGAGGGGCGCAGTATCTGACCTTTACCGGCGGTTTACGGTGTTGTGACCGGACCGGATGAGTACCACAGCAAAACATATTACAATCCTGTACTGTAACCTCTGTCTTGCCGCTTCTATTACCGCCAAACGCCCAGCGCTCATCTGCCGTTGAGTATATAAAGCCCTTCTGGTCGTTAGCCGGAAAGCCCAGCTCGGTCGTCATCGACGGGTCGCAAGGCACAAACGTCCTGGCGCGTTCCTCGCGGTCGCGCCTGTCCATTTCTTCGAGGATTACGGCGACTTCGGCCTTATCCTGTGCGCTTAACCTCGATACGTTCCCGTAGGCGGTCTCTAAGTTCATCATCGCTAAGATTGCTAAGATTACCAGTATCTTCCCGAATACTCTTATCAATGGTTATCTGTAATCCCTTCAGCAAGTTAAGTGTCGTTGTGACATCGTTTTTCTTGAGGTTATATATCAATGAGTTGACCATAAGCGGATATAATGAATACAAAGGCATCCGATATTCGTTGATGTTGAACTCCAGAGCTATCCAGTTCTTGACCTTCTCGCGCCAACGGCGAATTGACTGCTCAGAGACACCAAGCCGCCCCGCCGTTTCTGTCATCGGAACTCCAGCCAAGCCATCAGCCCAAGCCAATATCTCGCTTTGCGTTAAGTCTTTTTGTGGTCTCGCCATAACCTTACCAATTATTACAATAATCTCATTGAGCCTGCGGCGGTTAGCCGCCTTCGCCCTCTCGCTTTTTGAACCTCTGCTTTGTATGGCAATTAACAGCCGCTAATTTGGCCTGGGGTGAACGGCTTATCGTGTCTATGTCAGCGACATTTACGGTTTTCCGCTCCCAAATCACATCAGCGACCCTTTGCACTTTGTCAAACTTTTCCATCTCTTCAATTTGCTCTCTCGTCATCAGCTCCCGTTCAAACTTTGAAACCACGTTGAACCTCTGAGCTAAAAATTATGTCCCCTACTATATACAACAAAAGACCCCCCTTTTTATGTCACAATCTGCAATTTCCCGCAAGATTGTGACACAAATCTGCATAACTCGTTGCAACATAGGTATATCCTATAACCAATAATAGTTTGATTATTTTGATAAAAAGACTTGACTTTTGTAATTTAATTGTCGATATTAGTATTACAAAGACCAACAAACCTAAAACAAGGAGTAGAAAATGAATACAAAATTAAACCCCAAACAATTAGAGGAGTTAGCCCGTGAGAATAATTGGGCTGTTTGCCTCTATGATAATAACGGGATTCTCGTGCGCAACCTTAACGCCGATGCCGAAACGGGCTGGGAACCAGTCACTGACAAGCAAATTGACACTTACGAAGGCGCGGAATGACCCGTACAAACCCCAACAAACCGCTGACCGTCAAGCTCCCGGACGGCCTCAAGGCTACGTTAGCCGAATGGGCTGACCAGGAGAACTTGACGCTATCAGCTCACGTCAGACGGCTTTTAATTAAGGCTGTCAATGATAACCAACAAAACCAGGAGGAGGAAAAATGAATAAGACTAAATTTACGCCGGGGCCGTGGAAAGTTGAAATGGTTCCAATCGGTACGAAGCTAAAGCAAAGAATCCAATGCTGGATAATACCGGCCAACCAAACTATTAAAACTATTCAACACGGCATAGTGGTTTGCGGCTTCGCCGACATACCCAGCAACCTCGCCAACGCTCGGCTGATAGCGTCGGCGCCGACACAATACCAAGAGTTAATTGATGCGGCAAGGGACATCCTTGTTGTTGTCAATATTATTAAAATAGACCTCGGATTGGAAATAATACCAGGTCTCCCTGATGGCGACGATTATCCCTACGAACAATGTAACAACCTCCTCCCAAACCTTGAAAAACGGTTGAAGTCCATCCGCGCCCTGCTCCACGAAATCGACGGGGAGAAAGGAGAGGAGGGATGAGTAATTATAAATTATCACAACTAAAACAGCCTAAACGTCGCAACCGAGAACAAATACTCAAAAAATATTCCAAAGATTCGGGGATTCCCCTTGAATATTTGATGATAGGGCGCAACCACAAAGCACTAAGAATATCAATACGTAAACCATACAAACATTATGTTAGTGGATATGTCCTGTGGGATAATATCCGGTTGGTTGAGTAAGATAGCCCCCAGTTGCGTAACCAAGGCCGAAGCCCTGGGCTGTCAATAATAACCGACAAAACCAAGAGGAGGAAAAATGAATAAGTCTAAATTTACGCCGGGGCCGTGGGAAATAACCTTAATGTCCCCAAGCCATAAAGAGGCGGCCCGACCCGTTTGTGTCCGGGCTAAATCAGCACCAATGAATCATACAATAACTTGTACCGGGCTTAACAACAACCCCGAAGTCCTCGCCAACGCTCGACTGATAGCGAAGGCGCCGGAGATATACGAGATTATCAAAGTCATAGGCGAGGTCTGCGTAATAACCTCGGAAAGCGATATTGTAACGGGGCCCGCAATCCACCACGCCATAAAGGCCCTGCTGGCCGAAATCGACGGGGACTAATTTTCCCCCCACAAGAAAAGCCCGGTTTAACCGCCGGGCTTTTTTGTACATAATTGTTTAATCTCGTAATCTTCGAGTTTGAATAAAGCCAAGAAATTCAACTTAACCCTATGCTTAAGCCGATAATACCCTCGTCTCCTATTTTCAATTTGAATCTTATTCCCGGATTCTTTTCTAAGATAATATATATATCTCCTGGCGTTTCCGTTCAGTTCAATCTCATTCGTCGGCACCCAGCCCCCCCCCACCGCCAAGCGCAGTAAACACATGAACGCAGCATGAGTTAGATAAATCGGTTCGCCGTCGAGGACAACTAAGTGCCGTCCCTCCCGTTCTGTTCCGTCAATTACCAGCATGGTGAGCCTCCGCCATCTTGGCCAGCACAAAGGCATCCGCCAGGTTGTCGTCCTCGAACTCAATTCCATATTTCTTATATACTTGCTGGATAATTATTTGCTTTTTAGCATTTCCCTTGCCAGTTATAAACTTCTTGAGTTCTGTGGGAGTGTAAGCCGTTATTTCAATGTCGGTTGTAACAAAATCGGAGGTTTTTCTGTAATATATCCCGAGCATTATCGATGCGTAAGCCATACCCATCAGGGCAGCAGAACTTATGTTGTTCCCCATCGGGCGCTCAATTCCGATTCTAATTGGAGTTCCAAAGTCTATCTGAAAACTATCCAATATTTTTTTGGAAGTCCAATATAGTCCACCTATTCGACCAAGCTCCGATTTTTCTTTGGGTGCATGTATATGCCAATTCTCGGCCTGTATCCGTCCATCCCTTGAGCGAGTTGCATAATAGCCACCTTTCTTGTCAACCCATTCGATTTTATAACAATATGGGTTTCCGCCGTTAAGCAGGACAATTCCAGTATTGGTTACTGACGGGTCAATTCCTATATACACCATTTCACGCCTCCTCTCTGCGCCTATCGTGTCCACGCCGACGATCATAATTCTTTTTGTGGGAACGACAGAAGTCGTGGATATAAACCATCTTAGGCACTCGGCCATTAATGGAATCCGGGTCATACATCATTTTACCCTCACCGCTAAACCCAACCAGCTGAACCCTTGCCATTTGTTCTTTCTTCCCCGTTTTACCGCATATTTCGCACCGCCTTAGTTGCTCTAAATCATCCAAAGGGTCAATCCTTATCGTTTTAGTCTCCTTTTTGATTATAAACACTCGGATAAGTATTATAACTATAAGGACTAACAACACATAAAACCAAAAATTACAATCCATCTCGCGCCTCCTCGGTTCGTTGGTTATTTATCAAATTCTGAATGTTCTTCATCCTCCGTGTAAAACATCATTTTAACTTTATCTCGGCAACACCGAACAACCCCGGTATCGCCATCCTTATTTTTAGCTACATTCAAAAATGCCTTCTTCTCATATTTGGGGTGTTGCTGTAATATCCGTATGAAAGCCGTTGTCCCCTCACCATACTTTTTCCGCAATACTTCATAAGGCACCCACGGGAATATTATAAGATTACCGTCCTGTTCAAGACTGCCGGAATCCCTTAACATGGTCAACTGGGGCATCTCCCAATAATCATCATCAACATTAAATTTAAGATTCTCGTACCCCCGACTTAATTGACTTATACCTATCATCACAACGTCAAGTTCTTTAGCTATTACCTTCAATACCCTTGATATTTCTGTTATTTCAAGATTTCGATTCTCAAACCGTCGATGTGGCCTTATTTGCTGAATATAGTCAACAACGATAATGTCGAGACCATACTTACGCTTCTGAGTTCTGGCTATTGAGCGAATATCCATAACCGTTATGTCTCCCTCGTCTAAGACAAAAACATTGTCCCCCCGCGCAATCTCCGCACAAACCTGACATATATTGTCTTCCTCCTCTCTTGTGAAATCCTTATTTCTTAATTTATTTTTAGGAATACCGGTTTTGTTCGTTATTTTGCGTTCAAAGATATTCATAAGGGTTTGGTCTATTGAAAAGAATAGAGATACCCGTCCCATATCTGAATTGAAAAAACAAGTATCGAGAGCAAACGAAGTCTTCCCCATTGACGGGGGAGCAGCGACATAAACAACTTCGCCCTTACTAAAACCCCCAATAAGACGATTCAAATCTGCTACCCTGGTTTCGATAAAGGGCTTCGTGTCGCCCAGGGGAGTTACTATTTTATTACCAACGTCAACAGCCATATCGGAAAGTCTAATCGGCTTCTTGGTGCCCGATTCAAACTCTAATAGTCTTGCCTCAATAATATTTTTAAGGTGTCCATACTCTGCCCCCGGCTTATTGGCCTCCCGCGAAACCTCAACCAACCCGCCCTTGACGCGATTAACCCGATAGTTGTTGTTTATGATATTACAGTAAGAACCAATTTCTCTATGTCCAAACTTGGCCAGTTCCATTATCTCAACCAGGTAAGACTTCCCACCCGCCTCAGCTAAGATGCCGCTTCGGTAGAGCTGGTCGCCAACTATTATCAAATCAACCGCAACCCCGTCGCCATAGAGGTCGAGTATGGCTCGATATATCAACCTGTGACGTTTATCCTGAAAATAATCGGGACTTTTTATGTCTGGTATTACTTCGTCAAGTGCGTCCGGTTTTGACAGGATGGTTCCAAGTAGGGCAATTTCGACTTCTCGGACTTCTTCGTTTTGAGTTAATTCCGTAACCACTAATTTTCCTTTTTGTTTTTTTTAAAAAACATTTTGTTCTCTTCTATTCTCTTCTATTCTATTCTCTTCTATTGTAGGGACGTTTTTAGTGCGCCTCCACAAAAACACTGCTTGTAACTTATTATAGTTGTTGTTGTTCGAGAATGGGGAGTAAATTTATCGGTGAAAAACCGCTGACTTTTCACTTTGTAAATCCATTTTTCAGAAATTTTGGGACTCGCAAGGAGATTTTCCGCTGACTTTTCACCGAGCGTGAACACTTTTTCAGAAATTTTGGGACTCGCGAGGAGATTTTCCGCTGACTTTTCACCGAAATAAAGAGAAAAATCGCTGGCTTTTCTCGGAAATAAATTGCTTTTATTTTGCAAATTGTGGTTCCCCCTTTTTGCTTTTATGGGCTTTCAATTCCTGAAATTGTTGATATTCTGGGATTTCAATTTTTATAAACCCTTTTTTTTCTGTTAGGATTATCTGAGAAATATCGTGGAGTTTTCGCAGATTTCTCTTCGCAGTATTCTTATCTACACCCAATTCTTGAGCTAAGTGAGAGAAATTTCGGTGAAAAATCTCTCCGCTGTCCCCATTATCCTTTGCAATTATTAGCAACTGCAGGAAAATTCCGCGAAAAATCCCAGAGTTTTCTTGCCACCATCCCTTGTTTCGAATGTCTGTCCAAACTTTCACAAATTGTGTTGCGTTTTTAGCCATAAATGGTTATTTCCCTCATTAATAGTTATTTCCTTCATTGTCTCACAGTTCGTCAAAGTATATAACTACTTTCAAAACAGCTCTTCCTGCGCTAATCGTTCTTGCGCTAACGACTCATAGCCGAGGTCTATATGGATATATTTGCGACTGAGCGCCTTTGCCCTCATAGCAACCGTCCCAGAACCGCCAAACGGGTCTAAAACGATGTCGCCGGGTTTACTGCCAGCCAAGATGCAGGGATTCACCAGGTCGGGCGGAAACGTGGCAAAATGACTTGACTTAAAGGGACAGGTCGGTATAGTCCAGACAGAGCGGCGGTTGCGCTTGCCGTGACCGAAGTGTTTAGAAAATCTATCAACTCCGTCATCAACGCCGGGGTTAGCCCTATCACCAGAACGTGATGATGGTTTATATTTATATCGTTCTCTTGTATATTCTGTATCTGCCCCCGGCTCCTTTATCGCCTCCGCGTCATAGTAATACTTTTGGTTTTTGGATAGCAGGAACATATACTCATGCGCTTTCGTGCATCGGTCGGTAACGGATTCTGGCATCGGGTTGGGTTTGTGCCAGATTATATCCTGTCGCAGATACCAGCCGTCAGCCTGGAGCGCAAAGGCGACCCGCCAGGGTATGCCAACGAGGTCTTTGGGCTTGAGGCCGTGCTTATATCCGGGGTCTTTGAATAACGACCTGTCTTGGGCAGGAGCGTTTGGATATTTGTTCCCGTTTTTTGCCCAGCCCCCACCTGAGCCATATTGTGATTGCGCATAAGAATCTCCAAGATTCAAAAACATGACGCCGTCTGGTCTGAGTATCCGCTTGACCTCGGCGAAGACCTCAACCATGCGACAGACATAACATTCACCACACCCCTTTTCACGAAGCCCACAATCCGGCGTGGACTCAAGGCCGAGCTGGTCGTCAATGCGGAGTGCGCCGCACTTATAACAATATTTCCCCGAAAATCTTCCGGCGTGTTCCCTTTGTCCTGCCGTTGGTTTATCGGTCTTTCCTGCATCGTCGGGTGGTTTATGGTCACAATCCTTATCGCCGCCTTCCCACTTAGCCGTCCCATAATCTCTCAGTCCCCAGTAAAGTTAAGGCGGTGATGTAACCACACACTGCACAAAACAATCAGGCATAGTTTTGAGCACCGTGAGGGCATCACCGCAAATAACCTTATTTATAAATTGTTCTTGATTTTTAATCATTTATCACATCTGGGTATTTCACGTGTTTGACCCTGGTGTGCGTTATTTGTCTTGACATTTACAGGGGTTGTGCTATTTTGCAAGTGACCTCCTTGTCACCTTATGATAAGGTTGGTTTACGTTGGTTAGGGTCGGGGGTGGTTCCCCGGCCCGCTATTTATAATTAGCAACCGTATAAATTATTTCGGTGCGGTCTTTTTTTATAAGACCTCTTCTCAATAAGGACTCCAACACATTTTTTCTTACGTAGTCAAGTGTGACTTTTGAGCTGTGCTTCCGGTTGAAGTAATATATAATATTGACGTAACTTAATTTACCGTTGTGATAAATTGCCTCTATGTGTTGAAGGTCGCCATTCTTTATTATTTCAATTATTTCACTTTTTTTCAAACACCTTGCCATTACTTGCTCCTTTCGTGTTCTGCAATCGCCTTGTCGATGATGGCGGCGATGTCGGCGATAAATTTATTCTTTAACTCCTCGTTATTTTTATCTAATTCAACTTCCCTTTTTAGTGTTAGGGGGATATTTTCAATGGCTTCATTTATCATTTTTTGAATGCTTGCACCATATTTATCTGCTATTTTTTCTACAATTCCCGCCCATTTCACCGCTACCTCACTCGGTATCTTTGTTTCGCTCATGTGATACCTCCTCCCTTGTGGATAATATTATAAAGAATCCCGGTTGATATTCGTGTTCACACAGGATTGTCCCCTCCCCGTCTCTGCGGTTCCATATATAGATTGCGTCTGCGGGGTCTTCGTACCAGCCAGTACGCATCCAACACTCGGTGCATTTAACTTCCCCGCCGAGTCCGCTTTCACCAACCATTAGCTCGGCCTTATTGTTGCAATGTCCGCACGGTTTCAGTTTATTCGCCATCTGTTTCCTCCTCAATACCAGCGCCCGATGCGCCGGGTTTCTTTAAGGGTGTAAGTATATTTGGACGATTCGTTATTGCACGATGGGTCAGTTTTGACTGAAACTTCCGTGACGTGGCCGATGATTGCGATGATGTCACCGGGCTTTAATGTACCCAATTTATGATTGTTGCCACAACTTTGTATGTTTTCCACGGGGTTCCACGATACGATAAGTTCACCTTTTCCCTTAACCCACATATCCCAATTTTTTCTCGCTATTTCGTTTGCCCATTTGAGTTGTCTTTGAAGCCCTTCAATAAACTTATCTGGGTTTTTGTACTTACTATCAACTTTCATTTGTTTTCCTCCTTGAGTTCTTGAATTTTACCTCGGAGTTCTCCTACTTCATTTTCAAGTCCTTCTTTGATGTTTGTTAATTTGTTGTTTTCGTCAACCAAGACATCATATTCTCTTTTCATGGTGTCCAAGTCAATTTCTATGTCTGTTAACTTTTCCGTGACATTTAAGAATAATTCCTCAAATACTATCATCATGCTCCTCCTTGAAGATTCCCAAAAACCTCGCTTGGGTATAAAGACCTCGATTATATCTCGAATCTTTCATATATTTGTCATGTATCCAATCGTCCCCATCTTCTTGATATGGTTCGTATGGTAAATTCAACTTTTGTTTTGTCTGGTAAATTGTTGGCCATATTGTTTTTTTACATATTGGACATTGGTGTGACTAACTTCTATTAAAATGACCGCCCTGACTATCCTAAGGGAAGTCGCCCTTGGCGACTTGTCATCAGGGCGGGACCTTTTATTAGTTATTTGTCATTAGTATCATACCTCATCGCCATCGGGCACCTCCTCCCTTGTGGATAATATTATAAAGAATCCCGGTTGATATTCGTGTTCACACAGGATTGTCCCCTCCCCGTCTCTGCGGTTCCAGGCGGTTGTGGCTTCTTCTAATAAAACAAAATATTTCGTTATTATGCCACAACTACATACAATTCTGTAATTTAATCCGCCCCACACAAAACTATCAATCGTCGCTTCTCCCCCACAACACGGGCACGGTTTCAGTTCATTCGCCATCTGTTTCCTCCTCAATACCAACGCCCGATGCGCCGGGTTTCTTTTCGTATATAGGTTATTTCAGAAGATTCGTTTTTACAAGACGGGTCAGTCTTAGCTGAGACTTCCGTGACGTGACCGATGATTGCAACGATGTCACCGGGTCTTAATATACCTAACTCGTGACTGTTATCACAACTTTGTGTGTTTTCAACAGGGTTCCACGATATGATAAGTTCACCTCGAACTTTCTTGGTTTCACCCTTCCAGTAATTCACACTATTATCTTCCCATTTAATTTTATTTCTTAATTGCTGAATGAGCTTATCCGGGTTTTTGTACTTACTATCAACTTTCATTTGTTTTCCTCCTTGAGTTCTTTCTCACTCCACCTTAAAAATCTTAATCTTTTATCTGTGATGTTTTTAAGAGTTTCCTTGTAGTATTTTATCCTTTCGTCGAGATGACCGATGGCAAACCAAACCGCTTCGGTAGGCGTTAGCCCGACCCCCATTGACTTTCTTTGGTCATCGTTAAACCGAGACTTGTATTGAGATACCGGGCCTTGTCGTGTTTTGTACCATCCGTCTTTGTAGGTAGCAGTATCTGATATAATCTTAAACGGGCTTAATGTGGCTCGGTATAACACTATGTTAGTTTTCACTTTGCTCCTCCTTGAGTTTCCGTATTTCATCGTTTGTCATGGGGTCTCCTTTCCGGGTATTGTCGTACCCGTAAATGTTTAATCGCCATAATATTCAAGCAAATCTTCAATCCACATCAGGAGAGCCAAACCAACCGTGAGTTGTTCTTCCCACTTGGTTATGAAGCAATAATCATTCTCACTGGTCTCGGTGTATATTTTATCAAGAGTCCGTCCGTGTTCCACCAAGACAGAGACACCAACCGTCCAATAGTTTTGTAATGCGTATAGCGTTGCTATTTTAGTCTTCGCCATCTTTCACCTCCTTGAGGTTGGCGAGGAATTGCTTTACCGTTTTATGTTTAATACCAAGTTCATCGTGAATGTTGTCCCAATTTTCAGGTTTTTCATCGTGCCAGGGTTCTGAGCCGTTCATAATATCGTCGTTAATCTTAGTTATAAATACAAACAACAATGTTATTAACTCTACCGCCTCATCTCTTTGTCGCTTCAACTCGGCGTTCTCGGCCTTTATGTGTTCATACATGGATTCGCTTATTGACAATATTTCTGTTTTATTCTTAACGGCTTGTTTCAACATCTCATTTTCTTTCAGATAATCATTTTCCGTCTGCCTGAATATCTCTTCAATAAAAGCATTGCAATCTCTATTTCGTTCATCACGACCTCGCTTTCTGGCACCGCTTGCAGAGATTGTCTATGGGCTTTGTTTTGCGGGTTTTGTACACTTCGTATTCCCATATTTCAAGCCCACATTTACACTTGTAGGAAGGAAACCCCACACCGAAGTCCCAGTAATCGACCTCGTGCCAAATACTTCGGAGCGTCCTAATCCATTGACGTTTCTCTTTAGTCTTCAAAGGCATCCTCGCCTTCTTTCGGTATTTCATTATCCATGAAGTCGAGGATGTCACGAAGACAGGAGTTGTTGAATACGCCGCCCTCTTCAAGCTGAACAACATACTGTTTCCATTCCTCGTAAAAGAATATACCTCCAAGATAATCCTGTGATTTATTGTTAATAATGTCATAAATCGGCCATCCGACATAACCGACTCCAGGCTGACCACGCACTTCTTTAATCGTAATCCACTTATACTTTTTCATTCATTCCTCCTTGTCTCCGAGACGGGTATCACTCTTTCTCTTGTTGGGTCGAATACTCGGACTTCCAGCATCGGGAACCCAATCACCATTTTAATAATATTGTCGTCATGGTCTTTGTCCCACAGCGGTAAGCCGACAAATCGGCCAAATATTCTAATATTTTTCATCCTTCACTCCTTGCCGCTCTGCGGCTGGGCGGCTAAGAAACTCTTCGTATTCGTTATGTCTACCACGAGCATACCGTAGGCGGCCTCGACCACAATTTCGCCCAGGGATTTCTGCCGCACCGGGACAAAGCCATCGCCCTTACAAAGCGTACAGAGTCGCCCGTTGAGTAAGTGTCTGCCCTGACATAGCGGGCACGGCTCGTTGCGGTAATATGGCTTATTCATGGGGTGGTTCCTCAAGGTTATGAACGATGACGGGAAAAACTATCCCCGCGACAATAGCTAATATTTGAAATAGAATAGCCACCTCTGCGCCTCCTTGCTTAATTCCAAGAACGTCGGTATTAAAAATCCACAGGAATTTTATTATCAACATTATCAAAGTGGCGGCAAAACCAAAAGCCACTCCGTATAACAACATCCCTAAAAATCGTTTATAATCCATCACTCCCCCTCTCCGGGTTGGGTTGGGGTAGTTGTATATTCAATATCAACTTCTCTTTGTATTGATAAGAATGTTTCCATAACTACTTCCTTGTTAAATCATTTTCCTTACTGCCCAGTCAACAGCCGGGCCGATTGCGTACCACGTCGCCAGTAGAGTACCGGCGATTATCACAACTGCGCCAACGAGAAGCACGGCCAGTTCACCCATCATGCGCCAATACTGCCGCCACGACCTAAACATTCCGGGGGTCATGGGGTTAATTCCAAGTTCTGTGTTTTTCTGAGACCCATTCGTTTCCGTCATGTTCTTCAACCTCCCACTCTATGTCATCGGGTATTTCGACGATTTTAAGTTTCGCCAATTTTCCGCTTGCCTTTTCTCCCATTTCCTTAATTATTTCTATTAAAACTGGGTCGTCTCTTTCTATGTCTCTATCTGAAAAATATCCTTCTTCATCGCAGGTGTCGCCGCTTAATGGTTTTTTTGAATAGTGAATAAGAAAGACTTTTCTGTTGCTATGGGGATTATATGGTTTGAATTTTTCGAGATTAAGGTTGCTATTTTTGTCCCCTTTGTCAACGAAGGCGTAAATGGTTATACCTTTTTTCTTGGCGTATTCCATAACGGCGTCATAAGATAATGAGAACCCACCAAAACAAACATTTATTACAACTTCTTTCATCTTCTTCCTCCTTTATTTGGGGCGGGGGCGGGACGGGTAGAACCGCGCCACCTCCTGCAACCAACTCATTCCAGTTGGGCATCTACCCGGCACGACTGACCCTGCAGAGCCAAGCCGTTAGCAATAACCGTTTTCATTCCGCCACCCCGCCTCATTGTTACTCCGCGACCCTTCTTGTTTTAACGAAATCTTTTTCACAACTGAAACAGGTTTCAACCGTACTTATAAGTTGTTCCTGTAAAAGTTTGTATTTGTTATCTCCTTCGTCTGTAATTTCACCAAACGTCAAAAGATTGGGTCGTTCAGTGTTATCAACTAAGTTTGGATAACCGCAAAGCGGGCACTTAGCAATACATAATACTTCACTAATATTATTCTCCTCATCTTGTTAATTTCCATATTATTATATGTCCGCCGAAATACAGCACGGCCACGAGTAACCACGGCCAAAAGGCGCGGTCAATAAAGTCGTCAAGTTTCTTTAACATGGCGCATCTTCTTGTGTGTAGTCAGTTTCGACGGGTTCGGGTTTGTCGCCGTTGGGCGGCTCTTCTTCTTCGACAACTTCGGCAGTACGTCCGAATACGCTCTTGAGACTGCCTCGGAATTGTTTCATCTTTTTAAAGATGTCAATGTGTTCACCGCCCAGGTCGTTAACGATTTCAAAGACGGGGACAAAGTATTCACCTTTGTCATTTCGGAACTCCGTCTTTACTTTGACGACTATGGCGTGTACCGGATAACTGCTACGGCGAATCATTTCCTTGAAACTGCCATACGGCTTTAATGCTGAGGGGCCAAACCGGAGAAGATAACAGGCTTTCAGGGCGTGGTCAAAAACGAGGATATTTATTAGTTGCTGACATTTGGGTCTTTCTCCGTTGTCCCGGAATTGAGAAAGCGGACACTTGGCGCAGTCACCACCTGGCGTTCCGTTCCCCGTTATACCGTCGTTAGAACGACACTCCGGCTTGTCACTGGTGAGCTTTTCAAACAATACCCGGCCAGTGCGGTCAAGCAAGAAGGTTAAGGTGAGACCGCTACCGTCAACGTCGGCAATTTGTTGACCCATTTCTGCGCTTACGGAATCAAACATTTTGAATCCGCCAGAGGGAAAAATGATTTTTTTATTCCCCTCTTCGTCAATTATAACGAAGTCTTTCTGCCGGATACTGACAATCGGGATAAATCCGGTTGCCGTTTCAAACCCCTTACTGTCGTCTGCGTCGAGTTCTTTTTGCAGTTCGGGGTCGATTTTCGGTAACGAGTTTGCCGTCTCTAAAATAGCAAACGTATTTTTCGGTACGATAAGTTCTTTACTCATTTTTCTATCTCCTTTAAGATTCCTTTTAATCTTTCGATGTATTCGAGTTTGCCGGCCGTCGTGTTTTCGTAACACAACCCGGCTATGAGATTGGCCGCCGCAATGGTTACGTTAAAAAGATTGTTGGCATAGGACATTTGGTTGCGGGTTATACCGATATGATTTTCCACTTCGGCTTTGTGCTGTTTGAGTTTGAGTAGGTCGTTCTTTGCGGCAGCGTAGTCTTCGCTTGTGCTGAGAATGACCGCCTGGGCAGCTTTGCGTTGATTGTCGTTAGTATATTTGGGTTTGCCGTTATCGCCGGGTTTATTAAGGATTTCAAACATAGCCTCACGCTCAACGTCGGCAATCTTCTGGTCAGCTTCTTTGAGTTGCGACGGCAACCCCGCCGCTTCAAATTCAGCGTCGGTCAGCGTATCGCTGGCGTCCTTGACGCGCTCCGGCATTTTTCTAAGTTCGCGTAATAATGATGTTACGCCGTCATCATCTATTATCATTTGTCGTATCGTCTGTGACATTTTGCACCTCCGGTATATGGTTCATTCCTTTCGGCGGTTGCCCCGCCGCATAGGCCTCAATATCGCCGTCGAAGTCCTGGCGGATACAATCAAGTTGCATCTCGGCGGCCTGGGCGGCATAATCCTGGTCTTCTGACTTACCCATTGGTGGCCCCGCTTTCCAGTGCCCTGATTTCGTCCAAGAGGCCAGCACTGCGAACCTCGGTAATCTCTAATTGTTTCCGCAAGTAATCGGCCGCTTTTTCTGCGTGTCCTCGCTTTAGCTTGAGTCTTTGCAACTCCTTCTGTTTTTGTTCAACTGTTTGTTCCATAGCTACACTCCTTTGGTTTATTGGTTAGGGTCGTTTATCGCTTTTTCAGCTATTTTAATTAAATCTATGTTCTTGGCACCATCGGCGGCCATGGCGGCGGCATAGGCGGCCGCGGTGCCCTGGGCGGCGGCGGCGGCATAGGCGGCCGCGGCGGCGGCCTCGGTGCCCTGGGCGGCGGCGGCGGCATAGGCGGCCGCGGCGGCGGCCTCGGTGCCCTGGGCGGCGGCGGCGGCGGCGGCATAGGCGGCCGCGGCGGCGGCCGCGGTGCCCTGGGCGGCGGCGACGGCGGCATCGGCGCTGGCACGGGCGGCGGCACGACTTCTATCTTTTCCCGATAACCAATTATTTGCCCATTCTACAAAACTATTTTCGTTATATACTTCCAACACACACAATATGCCGTATCGTATTTTCTGTTTGATTGTTATCTCCGGGATGGGAATTTCCTCAATCAGCGTTGCCTTTTTCCATCCTTCTTTAAGTTGACCGTCCGTCTTGTTTTTTCCCGACACTTTAGCTTTAAATAAGCGAGGGTTTGAAAGCTGGATATGAATAGGATTGTGCAGTATCGCCAATAGTGGATGACAGTAAAAATGGAAGAATCCCCCTCCGCATAACGCGTCTTTGTCGTTTTCAATAACGTATTTTTTTCCCAACTCCCACTGAAACTCGTGATAAGTTTGCATATTTTGGTTGGTTAGCTTATATCTGATTTCAGACATTTTCTACCTCCTTGTTTAAATGAGCCGACACGCCCGCCGGGTAGCTATGGTAAACGTGAGAGACTGGACGCATCGGCTCTGATAATGATAACGAAAAAAGCTCGTCTAATTTATCTAATTGGATATGCAATGACTTGTGACAATCACGGCAAGCCCATACGACATCGAGGGGTTTAGAATAATCGGGATGATGACCTTCGGGGGTGCAGAGCTTGCCGCAGATTGTACATTGGTTAGGGCGTTCTATTTTGCTTCGGCGTATAGCATCGGTTAGGTTGTAGTGGGCGCGTGATTTTTGTGGATGCCGATACCTATATTCGCATTTGTACCTGTTGTGGAGTTCGGGGTTGTTTTGGCGACTTTCCCGGCGACACTCATTACACCTGTTTCTGTTTCTGTCTCGCCAACTTAATTTTTTATTCCCTCGACCATAAGAGTCTGTGACAGAATCAAATTTCTTTCTAATGAGGTAGCCTAATGTTGAATGACTAAATTGAATGTCCATTCCGTCCTCATTGTGTTTCGGTTGGTTATTCATAATAGTTTACCTTCAATAACATTAAGTTGACACATACTTGTTGGCGGGAGCTTCGGGGAATGAGTTTTAATTAAGTCGATTGCCCTCTCAAGCGTATCATTTCCCTGACGACTTAATATAATGGCAACTCGATAAACTCGGATATTATTCGCAGGGATGTTACCCCAACATAAAACTTCCCATTCTTCACAACCATCAAAAGAGGTCAATTTGTTTTTGCCAGTTTCTACTCGGAGTATAATATCGCCCCACCGAAGGGCTAATTTTGGGGTGGGCGACAAATAGATTATCCCCATCTTATTTGCTTTAAGTCCGGTCTTGAGTATTGACCTGGCCTTGACTTTGGTTGTGCCGTGATAAAGTATCATCTTATTTATTCCTTTCGACCCCAAGTCCGGTCTTGAGTTCGGTAGACACATCAAGCTCCTATCCCAACAATAACGGACGGAGGTGTAAAGGTGAGAGATAGATACGCTCCGCCCGTTCTGTTGGGTATTTGACAAATTATATATTCAAGATTCATAAGATTTTCTCACCTTCTTTTATATTTCTTATCGGCAAGATATGTTGAGAACTTAATAAAGTCAAGTCTTTTTATTAAGTTTTTTAAACTATTATTGGGTATGGGGCATACCTATTAAAAACCCCGGTGGAGAGAATTAAAACCACCAGGGTTTCCTTTTAAGGGGGGTTGTATGTTAAATAAAGGGACTGATATTAGACGTTTATTAGACGTTTATTTCTTTTGTCTTCTGTGTTACATCGACTTAGGCTTAGTAATACTTTCATTTTAATATGTAAACTATATGTAAACTTTATGTAAGGGGTTTATATATTTACTTCGGCAGTTCTTAATTTCCAGTATCTCGCATTCGCCTTGTATGCAATCGCTATCCATTTACTGTCTGATATTTTTTCCCTCTTATGGGTTGGTGGTTCCTTTATTATATCGAGAGACAATACCCTGTCCGGCTCCCCGATATAAATACCCCTTGTTTCACGAACGTATGCCAGGCCTGTGTGTTCGGGGACTTCGCTAAGGCTTATTATATCTGGCGGGCATACGTAATAAAACTTGGATGGGCCGGTTCCGTTTCGTATCTTTCCATGTTTGGGTTTTGCAAGGTCTGAGATAAAGTCACTATGGCTTATTTTGATTTCAAACTCGTGACAATACCCCGACTTAGTTATATATAATGCGTCGCACTCCCACCAGTTGTAGAAAAATATATTAGTTATTATTAACGGGAACGCCTGAATATGATGTCGCCAGGTGTATATCGCTAATTGTATGTCGGTTTCATTTAGATTAGTTGTGTCCACGCTATTAACTTTCCCTTAACAACTCTTTCTCTTATTAAACTTTAACGCCTTTTCCTTTAATAACGGCAGGCGGGGCGAATCCGTTAGGCTACCCCGCCGCCGCTTTGCCCCGTGATTAGCTGGCTCACATGGCTTGAAGCCGTGTCCCCGCCCATAAGGCGAGGAGGTGTATCTGTCATTTTCCGGTGGCGGAGTCTCTAAGAAGAAACCGCAAGGGTCTCGTTGCCTCATACTTGCCCCGCCACCGTTCTTCTGAGGCACAGAAATCGGGCGTTCAACCTAATCCTTTCAAATACGTTTGAGCATCTTCTATTGCGTCTCGGCCATGCAAGGCCAGTATCTTCTTCTTGTCAGGCCACAAAATAACCGTCTGGGGGGCTATCCGGCCCGCCTTCCAATAGGCCATACTATACGGGTCGTCTAACTTATAAGCCCCTGTACGGACGCTTATCTGCGTCTTACGGGCATCGTACTCGCCTACCTCGGTAGATTCTATGCCGGGGCTATGTTCGTGTTCTGTGACGGCTATATCGGCATCGGGAACAAGCATTTCAATCATTCTGTGGTGGGTATTGAACTTGTTTAGGCTTGAGTTAAATCTATAATGATGCTTCCAGATAATCTTATATTCAATATCTCCAATCAGGAGCTTAATCAACCCGCCTTCCGGTAGGTACGGAAAGGGCTTATTTCTCATTATAAAGTATTGAGCCGATACTCCGGTGTCTCGCTCTATCATTTTGTCGTGGTTGCCGCCTATTTTGGCTATTATTCGACCCCCAAGGTATTCAATTATCTTTTCCTCGGTCAATAGTTGTATCTGTGGCGGTTCTAACTGCCAGACCGCCGCCGCCTTGTTCTTAAAGTTGGGCGAGAAGTTATCAGCCAAGTCGCCACCGAGGGCAACGTAATGACGCTCACAGGACATTATCTTTTCTACGTCGCTGAGAAACCCCCCGTAGTCAGTGTGGGGACTACCGATATGAACATCCGATAGAAAGGTCAGGGCTATGGGCTTTTTCGTGTTAATGGCCGGTTCGGCGGTTAGTTGTCTGATTGAGAAGTTGTCATGGAAACTCTGCCTCTCGATAAAGCCATCGAGGATTTCCGGCAAGGTGATTTCCTGTACTGTTTTCTTTTTGCGATGAATAATATCCACAGCGTCACCCATAAAGTCGTCTTGCTCTTTATAGGGTTTTGATTGTTGGGGATGGTCGGGGACACAATATCTTTGATGTAGGGACTTGGCCGAGCATTGAGTAATATTAAGTCCAAACTCTTTACTTAAAATATCTGATATTTCTTTCCAATAAGAGACATTGACTTTCTTGAGTTCGTATAAATCGCCCAAGCGTTCTATCAGTTCGGGACTATACTTTTTCTCGTATCGACGACCCTGGGGTTTCATTGGTTATTTAATCTCTTCGTATAAATTATCAGCAAACATGTTGCCGCCTTGACAATCGACGGTTGATTGTCATCGGGGTCAATCCTTATGCCTTCTCGGTCGGCAATAATATGACCCGCCGCAGAATTAAAGTATTCCTCTTCTGTCTTACCGCTAAAGTCGTCGGCTTTGTGCTTCTCTGCGCCGATAGTCAGTATCTTAGCGATAAGCCTAAACCACATAATCGGTACTAAATCAAATCGTATGTTCATATCCTTGTCGCCTCTCTTTCCTTGAGTTCTTTTAGACTATAATAAACAGGTATTCCCAACTCTATTGCTCGGCGTATTTCCCTTGCCGTACCTCTTGAGTTTTCACTCTCGACGGCCACTAAGACAGCGTCTGATGCTTCTAACCACGCCATTGAGTAGTCGTAGTAGTCGTCGATGGTAAGTCGCTCATCACCTCGTAGTTGAAGTTGAAAATTATAATCCAACCAGGGACTGAAAGGAGCGTACCCCGCCAGTACAACAAGCGTACTTAACCGTATTCCTCGCCTCATATTGTCGAGGACGGCCATTGCGTTGTCTGCGCTGTACGCACCGGCGACATATATGCGTTTCGTCCGCACGGTCACTTCCTCACCTTCTTGACTTTCTTGGGTTTCTGGTCGATTACTATAATGATGCGACCGAGGCGACTGTTTTTAAATATCATCGCATCCCCTAATGCCAGGGGGTCTTCGTCAACTGTTATGCTTATTTTGCGTTTGCGTACCATGCTTACTCCTATCTCCATATTCAATACTGTCACCAACAAGTAAACCAACCCCAACGATAATTATTATCACGGAGATATACCAAACACAACCCACAAACAACGCCAAAACTCCTAACGATATTAGCATTGTTGCTATCGTTATAATTAACGAGCCAAAGAATAGTTGCCAATCAATATAAAATTTCATCTTTCGTCTCCTTTAATTATGTCCTGCCCAACTCCATGTCAGGCAGGACTTCCTGGAGCTGATGCGAGATGTTAAAGACCAAACCCAAACCAACCGGCAAATCCAACCATCCAACCACTTGGATATAAATTATCATCCGTGACTGTAAACTTATACTTTGCCATACCGCACAATCCGAGTCTGTCTGTGAAAGCATAAGACGCCGCTACTCCTGCGGCTCCGTTGATATAGTTGATTAGGTCTTGTTCGCCCTGGTTCACCCAGTCTGCATTCGGGCCGGCCACAGGGCCGACATAGAGATTACCAAGTTTATCCCAAAGCCCACCGAGGTTGAACAGGGCGACGACTTCCGTGTTCATTATTCCACCGTTTACGCCAAAATCACCATAGGCGAAACCCCATAAGGCTCCGCCCAAGTGATTGGCATAACCAAAAGAAATATACGGTTTGTCCGAGTCGTACCGTGCGCCAAGCATGAGGACATTGTTAGTGCCCGTATCCTGCGCCGCAACAAACCGTATAGGTAACAACACCAGCGTTAAAAGAACGATGAGTAAAAGTAGTTTTTTCATTGTGTTTCCTCTTCGTTCTTTTGTTTCAAGAAAGATGGCGAAGCATAAGTTTGTGGTTCTTTGTGCTCACAATCGTTGGCGCCCTGTCTTTTCTTACCTAAATCAGCCCACATAACAGCTTCTTGAAGTTTTGTGTTCGTCAATGAATATTCACGACAAGCATGAAGGCCATCATTGGTAACATCTTCCAGTTTTTCGATAGCCCT
>Ga0307378_10000949_pt1 | contig 48172 bp, 45 predicted proteins | sample UN1MG_FD_202238 | JGI IMG/M metagenome (GOLD analysis project Ga0307378, IMG submission 202238) | Soil microbial communities from Risofladan, Vaasa, Finland - UN-1 | ecosystem: Environmental > Terrestrial > Soil > Coastal area > Acid sulfate soil | place: Finland: Risofladan, Vaasa | collected... | reverse complement strand
ACTCACAATCAATATTTTGAGCAACTTGAGGATTTACGCCAAGCTGTATTTTCTAAAATTATTGAATGGGCATCTCCAAATGAAAACCTTGCACAGTTATGTGCAATTACTTAATGCGTCATGTATAATAGCAAATCTTGGTACAGCTACAACGGCCAGAATTCGATTACTATAATTTAGTGAAGAATACGAATTCTGGCCTGCAAATCACTACCATTTCAAGAAAACTTAAGCCTCAAAATCCATGGTTCTTAGTCTAAAGAAACCCTCTGTTTTAAGGCCATAGTAGTTTACTTAATTGAGACGAACTTTCCCCCTTTAACCTGATAGAAAAATGCACCTTTACATCCTTGCCGTTTATTAGGGCCGAAGTTTACTGGAGGAACTAAACCGGTTTTAAAGTCTCTCATATTTTCCAAGGCCTCAATAACCTTAGCCCGTGTTGGATGCGGACCGGCCCTTTTTATAGCCTCCACAGTAATCATCGCCATAGCCAACCCGTCAACCGCCGGTACATTGATGCTCTGTTCAGGGTAGTATTGGTGAATGATTTTAGTAGTCTTTTGGACTACCGGGTTTTCTTTTTCGGTTGGAATGATTACGTTCGTAGCCCCCAGTAATCCTTCTGTGGCTTCCCCTGCCAATTCAACCAATTTATCATCCGTTGCACCTGAAAGGACCATGAACTGAGGTTGCCAGGCTAATTTCTCGGCCTCTTTTATTATCATGGCTGCCTGTGTCACTGCGCAGCTGATAAACAGGCCATTGGCTCCTGATTGCTTGCATTTTACCACCTGGGAACTGAATTCTTTTGCCCCGCGAGCAAAGGGCTCCTTGGCTACGACCCTTAGGCCAGGATATTTTTTGACCTGTTTGTTTAGCCCTTCCAACCCATCCTTGCCGAATGCATCATCCTGGTAAATAGAAGCGATTTTTAAGTTTTTCCATCTTGGATCCTTAGCCATCAAATCAACCAATGATTTGGCCTGGTCTCGGTACTGGGTGAATACTATAAACAGGTATTTTCTAGGGGGCTCAGCAAGTGCCCTTCCTGTAGTAATGGGTGCGATCAGGGGAACGCCGGCCTCCCCAAAAATTTTCTCAGCCGCAAGGATACAGGCAGCCGATTGGTTTCCCATCAAAACAAAAACCTTATCTTTTTCTATTAATTTTTTCATAGCAGCCACAGCCCTGACCGGTTTGTATTGATTGTCCGTATTGATAAATTCTATTTTTCGGCCATAGACTCCGCCCTCATCGTTAATAAAGTTGTAGTAAGCTCGAGCCCCTCTATCTGAACCCTGTCCCCAGAAAGCAGCTGGACCGGTTAGGATCATATTGGAGCCAATCTTTATAGTGGTTTTCGTGACACCAGGCTCTTCTGCCATGGCCAAATTGAGGCTAAAAGTACCCAACAGGCCAACCAGTATCGATAGTGTTAGTATAATAAATTGTTTTTTCATTATAACCCTCCCTTGAATGTTTTTTTCTAAACATATAACACATAATTACATGCCAATAGGTAGATATTACCACCAACCCCCTTTAGCCAGTCGAGAGAATAATCACCTCCTTTCACTCCGGTTGTATCCCCATTTAGACCTTAAATCTTTACTCCATTCAGCAAATCCATTGGGAATATATAAAACGACAACAATGATGATAATTCCTGAAATGGTTGCCTGAAGGTCGTAAAGAGCTGTGGTAGCTCCAAGAAAATAGTCCTTAAACAGGCCAATGGCCTCCGGCAAAAAGGTCACAAAAAAACCTCCTGCAACTGAACCCATTAAAGATCCCCAACCCCCTACCATCATACCTACTAAAAGCATTATGGCCGTAAGAATGGTAAAATGATCAGGTGTGATAAATCGCAAATAATGGGCCATTAGTCCTCCGGAAATCCCGCAGTAGAATGCACAAATCATAAAGGCGACAATCTTGTAAAAGGTTACATTAATACCTAAGACTGATGTCGAAACAGGATCCTGACCAAGGGCCCAGATGGCCCGTCCAACCCGCATCTTCATAAGATTGACAGCGCTCCAAAGGCTCAGGACCACTGTTACTAGCACTACATAGTAAAAGGCCCTGTCCGAAGCTACTTCGATACCTGCCAGAGATGCCTTGGATAGGGAAAGCCCATCGTAACCACCGGTGAAACTTCCCCAACCCCCTATTATCTGTTCCAAGATCAGATGAAAACCCACGCTGACCATTGCCAGGTATAGGCCTCTTACCCTCAAAGCCGGGAAGGTAATACTGAGGCTGAGAATACATGTAATGAGCCCGGAAAACGGAATCGAGATATAAAAGGGAAAACATAAATCGTTGGCTAGAAAAGCCGCAGCGTAAGCCCCCATAGCCATCATGGCTACCCCGCCAAAAAACATCTGACCCCCAAGACCCATCAGGATGTTCAAACCCAGGATGGCAATTATGTAAATTCCTGAAAGGTTAAAAAGATAAGCCAAATAATTACCCATAAGCCATGGGATAATCAGCAAAAATATGATGAGGACTATGTAAAGAGCCCATTTTTTATTAGAACCATACATTATTTTCTCTCAATGACAGCTTTTCCAAAAATGCCCGTAGGTCTTAGTACAAGAACCAAGATCAAAATTACGAAGGGAACGGAACTCTTAATGGCCGCTGGCATATATCCGCCCGTTACCGTCTGAATAACCCCTAATAGGTACCCCCCTGTTATAGCGCCTATGATGCTTCCAAACCCTCCCAGAACAGCTGCTGAAAAAGCGCCCAAAAAGAGCCCAAAGCCCATGTCCACATGTAAAAAGAATATAGGACTGACTGTGATGCCAGCTACAGCAGCTACCATGCCACTAACAATCCAGGTCAAGGCATTAATCCGTCTGACACTAATACCGCATAGGGAAGCTCCCAAATGGTTGTCAGCCACAGCCTGCATACCAAGTCCGGACTTGCTTCTAGTAAAAAAAAGATAAAAAATAAGAAGCATCAAAAGCGAGGTGATAATAATAACCAATTCCTGACCCGAAATGGAATATACCCCCCAACGCAAATGTTGACTGGTAAAGGGGGATGGTAAAGGTCTAGGCGCATGGCCCCATATCAATCCAATAAGACCTCGAATGGTGATGCTGACACCCCATGTGGCTATCAAGATCGGCCACTCTTCAGAGCCTGCAAGGGGGCGGATGACAATCCGCTCTACAATAAGGGCAAAGATTCCAGCCACGACAACAGCGGGAAATAGTGCAACCAGATAGGGAAGCTTGATCTGGACAATGATGGCCAAGCTGAAATAGGCGCCAATGGTTACAAGCTCTCCGTGCGCCAGATTAAGAAGGCGTGAGCCCTTGTATATAAGCACCAAGGCCAAGGCAATTAAAGCGTAGACACTTCCAAGAGCTAGCCCGCTAATAATTAGTTGGATTAACATCTTGTAATCCTTCCTTTAAGAGACACCCAAATAGGACTGCAGAACCGATTTGTCCTCCAGTAGGAATCTACTCTTTCCTGCCAAGGCAACACGTCCTAGCTCGAAGACGTATCCACTATTAGCAATGGATAAGGCCATCATCACATTCTGTTCAGCCAGAAGTATTGTCAGTCCTGTTTCTTGCTTAATTTTGTGAACGACACCGAAGATTTTTGTTGCTAGAGTTGGAGACAAACCGAGAGAAGGCTCATCCAAAAGTAGAAGGGATGGGTGGCTTAAGAAGGCCCGGCTGATGGCTAATATCTGTTGTTCACCGCCACTGAGAGTTCCAGCATGCTGATTCATTCTCTCACCGAGCACTGGGAACCAACTGATCACCTGATCCCAATCCTTTTTCATTTCCATCTTATTGCTCCTGGTATATTGTCCTGCCATAAGGTTATCACGAACCGTTAAATTGGGAAAAAGCTCCCGGCCTTCTGGTGCCTGGGCAATCCCAAGCTCGACGATTTTATGCGGTTGAAGCCGATCGATTCTCTGACCTCGAAATTCGATGTTGCCCTCCCTAGCTCTTATAATACCAGAGATGGTCCTAAGGATTGTACTCTTACCTGCCCCGTTTGCCCCCAGCAAGACTACAATACCTCCTTCAGTAACCTCCATATTGATATTAAATAATGCCTGACTATACCCGTAATAGACCTGCAGGTTATTTATTTTGAGCAGTTCCATTTTGCTTTCCTAAATAGGCTTCCACTACCTGTGGATTTGAAAGGACTTCCTCTGGTTTGCCCTCAGCAATCTTGATCCCGAAGTTAATGACACCTAATTTATTAGAAATAGATTGTATGAACGGCATGTTGTGTTCAATAATCAAGATTGTAATTTCTCTCTCGGATCTTATCCTACTAATCACGTCTGTGATCATCTTGCTCTCATCGGCACTCAACCCGGAGGTCGGCTCGTCCAAAAGCAAAAGCTTAGGTTCTGAGAGGAGAGCACGACCCATTTCTAAGAGTTTGCAGTGGCCAAAGGGAAGGTCACCTGCTTTCCTCTGAACAACATCGCTTAAGCCCAAATATGAGAGGATTTCCAAGGCCTTTTTTTGCCCAGAAGCCTCGGATTTTTTGATACTAGGATTCCTAAGAGATCCAGTAAAAACATTACCTCTTAATTGTCTGTGTAAACCTATCAGGAGATTTTCCAAAACGGTCATCTTTGGAAAAAGACCCAAGGTCTGGAAGGTCCTGGCAATACCCAATTGAGCGATTTTGTGAGGTTTGAGTCCATTAATAGGCTTCCCCCCGAAGCAGATGCTGCCTCCTTCTGTCTTGTAGAGTCCACTAACCACATTTAAAAGAGTAGATTTGCCTGCCCCGTTGGGACCGATGAGTCCGTAAATACTCCCCTCCTCGACCTGAAAATCAAGGTCATCCAAGGCAATGAGACCGCCGAAACGAACTGTAACTTTTTGGACCTCAAGTAACGGTGACATTCTATTCAACTTAAAAGTTAACCTTATCTTTACCTTTAGTGCCTATAATTTTTCTTGCATCATCAGGCGTTGCTACTTCAAAACCTACTTCATGGATTATCCTGGCTGCCTTTTCAACTTGCTCGGCATTGCTTTTGGCCAATACGCCTCTACTAATGTAAAGGTTGTCTTCCATACCAACCCGAATATTTCCTCTCATAGCTAAAGCAGCCGCTAAATAGGCAAAAGGGTTTCTTTCTGCAACGGAAACTGACCAATTGAAGTCCCCTAACAACTGTTTAGCAGTATTTACAAAAAAAACCAGAGTTTCCAAGGAACAAGGCGAGCCACCCAAAACTCCCATGACAAATTGAATGTATAGTGGTCTATGGGTAATATGCCCTTTTTTTACTAAAAATGCAGCGTTTTGGATCCAGTTGCTATCAAAGAGCTCTATCTCTGGGACAGTGTTGACTTTAGCCATTGTGGTTGCGAAATGCCTAAGAGATTTGAAAGTATTTACAAAGACACCATCCTCGGTACCAGCTAAGTACTTTTTTTCCCACTCATATTTCCAATTTTCGTATCTATCAGCCATGGGAAAAACCCCATAATTCATGGTGCCCACATCAAGTGAAGCTATTTCTGGTTCTAATTCCTTAACAACTCGTATCCTTTCCTCATCTGACTGTAAATAATTGCCACCGCTCGTTAAGCCAATGATAACATCACAGCGGTCCCTAATGCCCGTGACTACTTCCCTGAACAGCTCTAAACTCGACGATGGCTCCCCTGTTTCGGCATTTCTAACATGAATATGCACAGAAGCAGCGCCTGCCTCACAGGCCCGAACAGCTTCGTCAGCGATTTCCTTTGGGGTAATAGGTAAATATGGTGACATTGTGGGAGTGTGAACGCTCCCTGTTATTGCGGCAGTGATAATTCTTTTATCGTTCATTTTTTGTTCTCCTTCACTTTGTTATTGCCAACTCTTTTGTGTTGAAGATATGATGGTCTTAAAAGAAAAGGCGATCAAAATCCTTTGAACTTAGGCTTTCTTTTCTCCAAAAACGCCCTTACCCCCTCGATCCGGTCCTCGCTGCCAAAACAGTTGGCAAAGAGATAAGATTCCATGCGTATGGCACTTTCAAGGTCCATTTGCATCCCAAACTGGATGGCCTCTTTAAGAGATCTAAGACTGAGCGGGGGCAGAGCAATCAACTTATCAGCAAACTTTTCTACGGTCCCATCCAATTGATCGTAATCTACCGCTTGATTCACCAGCCCTATGCTTAGCTCCTCATCAGCGCTGATCTGTTCGCCTGTAAACAGCAACTCTTTGGCCTTAGCGATTCCTATAATCCGCGGGAGCCTTTGAGTGCTGCCATAGCCTGGAATAATCCTCAGTTTGACCACTGGTAATCCAAAAACAGCATTTTGTGACGCGATCCTGAAGTCACAGCATAGTGCCACCTCACAGCCTGCTCCAAGGGCGTACCCGGAAATTGCGGCGATGGTGGGTTTTGGTAAATCAGCCAGCCTCTCTTGAACTCGCATTGTGAGATCGGTCAGCTCATAGGCAGATCTGATATCTCCCTTGGACATATTCTCTATATCAGCCCCTGCAACAAAGGCTTTTTCATTGCCCGTAAAAATAACCACTCTAATGGTATCATCATCTTCGCAGCAGGACATTATTGTCTCCAGATCTCTAAAAACGTCAGTATTGAGAGCATTCAATTTTTCTGGTCGGTTGAAGTGAGCCCTACCGATCCCATTTTGGTCCTTAAAATTCATATACTTGAGATCCATAGCCTGATCTTCCTTATCTGAATTTGATCACCCCTTTAACTACACCTTGATGATACACACATCAGCCTGTGCTAAACCACCACATATGGCGCCCATGGCATATCCTCCGCCCCTGCGTTGTAATTCGTACATGGGGCTCATGATGACTTGGGCCCCCCCACTGGCGGTGTTGGGATGGCCAATCGCGATGGCACTCCTATTGATGTTCGTCTTTGTCTGAACCGTCTTCGCCTTGCTCTTATCTCTATCTACCAACAAATCGATGCTGACAAGGGGCACTGCTGCAAAGGCCTCATTGATTTCAATAACATCAATCTGATCCACATTTAAGTCGGCTATTGACAAGATCTTTTTCATAGCATAGGCTGGAATCTCCGGCATCCGATTGGGATAAACCTTAACTGAGGTCATGGCAACTATAGTCGCAAGGACTTCCAGAGCAACTTATTCAGCTTTCTCTCTGGTCATAAAATGGACAGTAGTAGCACGATCATTGAAGCCTATCGAATCTGCCGTAGTTATGGCCTTAGCACCATATATCTTCTTTAACTTTCTTAACCTTTCAATCAATGAATCAGCCCTATATTGCTCATCAAGGTTCAAGATGAAGGACTCTGGCTTTCCCAAAGAAATTTTTAAATGTATGATTTACCCTTTAAATTTGCCCAATCCAGATCTTTACATAATGTTGATTTCTTCTAAGGGACCGCTTATCTTGCTCCTCTCTGGGTATTCCATACTCATGGGCTAGGTCATCTATACCCACTTATCCAAAGTTAAAATCCTTATAACCTAAAGTATAAAATGGATCTTCTCTTTTATCTCTACATTCCCCAAACGGAATCCCTGGAAACAAACCCGCCCTAACGATAAGTGGTTTCTGACCGAAGCACGTACTCATTTCTGAGTTTTTTTCGACTTTCTCTTTCTTGTTCCCTTGCCTTCCTCAGCAATTCTATAACCTGTTCCGAAGCACTATAAGGATCCAGTTCCAGATCTCCTATCTTATCAAACCACCTCTGAATTCCCGCGTCTGTCTTTACCAGCTTCATGAATTCATCCCGAATCCGCTGGGTAAAAATATCCAGAAACTGATTTGTCCGGCGGTCTCTGTTCTTCTTTCTGAGAAGGCCTTGTTCTTTGACATATTCAAAATGCTTCAATACTGCCCCGGCTATGTCTTCAATTCCCTCTCCGTCGAGAGTCGAGCTCTTGATAATAGGGGCTACCCATTTGTCCTGACCCTCACGCATCCCTTGAAAACCTTGGACAGTCGAAAGCTCGGCCACAGCTTCGTCGGCTCCCGACAGATCCGCTTTGTTTACGATCAGAAGATCAGCAATTTCCATGATGCCCGCCTTCATGGCCTGAAGCGCGTCACCGTATCCGGGCATTAAAACCAGCAATACCGTATGCGCAAGCCTTGCAATATCCACTTCCCCTTGGCCAACACCCACCGTTTCGATCAAAACGATATCTTTGCCAAACATATCCAGAATATCGGCAGCATCATTCACCGCCGCCGAAAGACCGCCGGATGCACCTCTCGATGCCAGAGAACGGATAAAAACGTCTTTGTCTCCTGCCAGTTCAAACATTCTGGCGCGGTCGCCCAATAGCGCCCCACCCGAGAAGGGACTGGAGGGATCAACTGCCAGAATACCCACGGTCCTGTTCTTTGCTCGAAACTTCCCGGCCAGTTCCGAGACCAGACAGCTTTTCCCGACACCCGGCGGACCTGTGATCCCTATGAGGTGAGCATTTCCGCAGTGCGGGTAGATCTCCTTAATGGCCTTGATGGCTTCGGGGTCTCTTCGCTCAACCTGGGTAATAAGCCGGGCTATGGAACGAATATCTCCTGCCTTTATTTTCTCAAACAGATTCATGATGCTATGGTCTTCTTTCGACCCTCTTTTACGAGTCGCCTTATACAGGCGACTGTTTCCTCGACCAAGCTCCCGGCAGGAAACACTTCCCTGACATTCATCGCCTTCAATTTGGGGATATCTCCCGGAGGTATAACCCCACCCACGATCACAGGTATATCATCGGCATTGTTCTTTTTCAGTTCATCAATCAGGATAGGCATCAATACCAGGTGTGCACCTGACAGGATACTGATACCGATGATATCCACATCCTCCTGTATGGCTATTTCTACAACGCCCTCAGAAGTATTTTTTAGCCCGGTGTAGATCACCTCCATCCCCGCATTCTTGAGTGCTTGTGCTATGATCAGCCCGCCGCGATCGTGCCCGTCAAGTCCGATCTTCCCCACCAAGACCCTTATATTTTCATCGCTCATCTTAACGCCCCCTGAAACAATTTCTCACAGACCGGTGATATGTGCTTTCTCATTGAAACTCCCGTACCGCTCCTTGTATACATCCCATACTTCTCGCAATGTGGCATACGAATTGACAGCCTCCATGGTAGGCTCCATGAGGTTCTCATCTCTGAACGCCGCCTCCCGAAGCTTATCCAAAGACACCTCAACATCAGAACGATTCCTTCTATCTTTCAGTTCTTCTATCTTTGCGCACATATACCTCTCGAATTCCTCGTCAATCTCCAGCAGGTTTATGTTGGGATCTCTATCGTCCATGTAGTCGTTGACTCCCACAATGATTTCCTGTTTCTTTTCCACTTTGTTCTGATAGGCGTAGGCCGCCTTTGTCACTTCCTTCTGGATGTAGCCCGTTTCGACAGCCTCGATGGCACCCCCGATCTCCGCGATTTTGTCCATATAGGCCATGGCCTCATCTTCCAGGTCTTTGGTCAGCGATTCCACGTAGTAGCTGCCGGCCATTGGATCCACGGTATTGGTGACACCTGATTCGTGGGCCAGTATCTGCTGGGTACGAACGGCCATCTTCACAGAGTCTTCTGTGGGAAGCGCCATGGCTTCATCCATGGAGTTCGTATGCAAAGACTGTGTGCCTCCCAGAACCGCTGCAAGCCCTTGAACGGCCACGCGAACCACGTTATTTAAAGGCTGCTGTGCCGTTAGAGAGACACCGGAGGTCTGCGTGTGAAAGCGAATCTGCATGGACATCGGATTTCTGGCCTTGAATTTCTCCTTCATGATACGGGCCCAGATTCTCCTTGCCGCCCGGTATTTGGCAATTTCCTCAAAGAAATCGTTGTGTGCATTCCACATAAAAGATAGCCTCGGCCCAAAGGAATCCACGTCCATGCCCCTCTCAATAAAGGCCCGGACAAATTCTATGCCGTCAGACAGGTTAAAGGCCACTTCCTGGGCGGCCGTACAACCCTTTTCCCTGATCTGATAACCCACAATACTTATGGGATACCACAAGGGCATATGCTTGTTGGCATACTCCACCACGTCGACACAAAGCTTCAATTCCGCCCGACGCGGGACAACTCGAACATTGGCGCCCACATCGCGACAGATGCTGTCATTCTGAAAGGTGCCACGGAGCTGATCAGGTCTGAATCCCTGCTTTTCAGCCACGGCAATATACATGCAGGGGATAGGCGGATAAGCAATGACCAGGGACGTACTAACTTTTCCCAAGGGGATGCCGTCGAAGAGTTGCTCCATATCTTCAAGTGAATTGACCGGGACGCCGTCTCTCCCTACCTCCCCCCTTGCAAGGGGATGATCAGAGCCCACGCCATTGATGGTGGGAAGATCAAAGGCCACATTGAGACCGGGAGCACCGGAGTTCATGAGATACTTCAGCCTCTCATTGCTCTTCCTGGGGTCTCCGAAACCCATGAACTGCCTGATCGTCCACAGCCGCCCACGGTACATGGTCGGATGGATACCCCTGGTGAAAGGATACTCGCCGGGAAATGAGATATCTCTCAGATAGTCGATATCCCGATCTACCAGATCCAAAGGTGTGTAGAGCCGCTTGACGGGGATTTCTCCAAGGGTCGTAAAAGCTTCTTTTCTCTCCTTTACATTACCCTGCTCATCCTGGATTTTCCTTTCCCATTCTTCCTGTCTTTTCCTTATTTCATCTAACATATCACCGTCATACATGAGGATATCTCCAATTTTTGAATTTTCCATTGACCCCAACGGGATACTAACCCGGTAAACTCTCCTTATTCACGGACCTCTTTCTCATCATCTACCTTTCAAGCAGCATGACCATGCCCTGACCTCCACCAACACAAAGGCTAACAAGCCCCCTCTTCACATCCCTTCTTTCCATCTCATTCATGAGGGAGATGACCAGTCTGGAGCCGGAATTACCCAGGGCGTGTCCCAGGGCGATGGCCCCCCCGTTGACATTGAGCCTTTTCAAGTGATCTCCCGTAAAACCCAGTTCCTTAACAACGCCCAGGGACTGGGCGGCAAAGGCCTCGTTGAGTTCAATAAGATCCATGTCATCCAGACTAAACCCGGTCTTCTTCAGGATCTTCTGGATGGCCGGAACCGGACCGAGTCCCATATAGGCCGGGTGAACCGCGGCTGCAGTATACGCAGCCACCTTCAGCCGCGGCTTCAGTCCCAGTTCCTTTGCCTTTTCTTCCGTCATCATCATGACGCAGCTTGCCCCATCGTTTAATGGTGAGGAATTGCCGGCGGTCACGGTTCCTTCCTTTACAAAGGCAGGAGTCAACTTGCCCAGTTTCTCCACGGTGGTGTCCGCCCGGACTCCCTCGTCGGTATCAAAGATAATGGGGGTTTTTTCCTCTGGGGAACCTCGACCGAGACAATTTCATCCTTAAATTTACCTTCCGCAATGGCCTTCGCGGCCCTGAGGTGACTTTCACAGGCAAATTCATCCTGCTGCTCACGGGTTAAATTGTGTTTTCGAGCCACATTTTCTGCGGTGTTTCCCATGGTGCAACGCTCTCCCAGATACAGCCCCCACTGGTTCGCATCGCCACATGTCCTTGCACTACCCTCGAAGAATCCATCCAGAAAATTCTTGTTTCCGGATCGAAGTCCCCACCTCGCCCCTTCGATATAGTAGGGGATGTTGCTCATGGCCTCTGTGCCCCCTGCCAGGATGATTTGCCCGTTTCCGGTCTTGATGAGGTCTCCGGCCGTGGCCAGCGCCAGAAGCCCGGAGGCGCACTGGCGTTCGACGGTCTGAGCCGGAATGGTATAAGGAAGGCCGGCTCGAAAAAGGCTTAGTCTCGCCACGCCGGGATACCCGTTATAATGGCAGTTCCCCATCACCACCTCATCAACCAATTCCGGATCCAACCCGGTCTTCTCCATTACCGCCTTTATTACAATGCCTCCTAAATCCTGTGCACGGAAATCCTTAATTGTTCCGCCAAATCGCCCCACAGCAGTCCTTAATCCTTCCACAATCACGATCTGTCCCATTGAAAATACTCCTGTTCTTTTTGACTCATCAATTTTTACACTTTACTCATGACAGCTACAGGCAGTTCGGTTCATCGTTCATTTTAAGCGGGAGGTTGCTGTCACGTCTTGGTAAAGGCATTTGGCATTATAATGCCCTTCTGAAACAGGGCCGCTTTCAATCGATGGGAGGCCACATCAATAACAGACTCCATTCAGCTTGGCCCGGTGGATCCTACAGAGAGCTTACATGAGGAAAATTAAAGCTTAGTTCATTTTCGAAAAATCATCCTTCGTGGCTTCCCCACAGCACCCATTGTTTTTCACACAGACCTGTCGAACCGCCGTATAATCTCTTACCGGGATCCTCCATAAAGCTCTTTGATTTTATTTCTGTCCGCCGACACATCTGCAGAGACCGGAAAATTATTTATAAATTCAACATATTGGGGTTTCTTGTATCTTGCGATACGCGCCCCTACAAAATCTATTAACTCCTGGGCGCCAAGAGTATAACCCGCTTTAAGCTGGCATACAGCCTTTATACCTTCGTGCCATTTCGGATCGGGAACCCCGAAAACAACGGCTCTTTCGATTGCCGGGTGCTGCTGTATGACGTTTTCCACCTCGGCCGGATAGACATTCTCTCCCCCCGGTTTGATCAGTTCTTTGTCAGCCTTTCGACCTTCATACCAAAGGAAGCCATCTTCATCCAGGCGCCCCAGATCACCGGTGTGGTGCCATCCATTGCGAAAGCAATATGCATTGGCTTCGTCAAGATTCCAGTAACCCCTAAAAACGTGAGGACCTCTGATCACAATTTCGCCTACTTCATTCAACCCAAGCCCACGGTCGCTGTCGTCTACAATGCGCACCTCTCCAAATGGGACGGGCCTCCCTGCTGCGCCAGGCCTGTCGTTATAACTCCCAAAGGTAGCGTAGGCGGAGACCTCTGTCTGCCCGTAAAGGGTAAAAAAGACCCCTCCTGTCATTCTCTGGTATCTTTCGATGGCCTCCGGGCGATCAATCCCTACGACCGCCCTGAGGCATGAAATGTCCGCCTCGGATTTTTCACTCTGATCCAGAATTGAAGCAAGTATGGGAGCAAGTTCAAAAAGGACCGATCCCTTTCTTTCCGTTATGAGTTCAACCGTCTTTTCCGCATCAAATTTTTTTAAATTTACATTCAGGGCACCGGCATGGAATGCAACCATCACACCACAGAGTCCCCCTATATGAAAAATGGGCAGGACGTTGAGATTCGAGTCTTCAGGTGTTTCATGTAGATAATAGTGTAAATGCATGTTGGCACACCAAATATTCCCGTGACTCAACAGGGCGCCCTTTGGCCTGCCTCCAACTGCGGCTGTATGCATAATGACAAAACCGTCCTCTGATGTGACGTCCGGCGGAACGAAATTACCGGGGTTGTTCAAGAGGCCGCCAAAATCCAGGAAACGACCACCTTCAGGACCTAAGTTCACAAAGTTCTCCACAGAGGGTAGCCTGTCCTTTATCCCGTCAATAAACCCCTGATACTCGCTGTCTAAAAATATGATCCTGGGTGTGCAATCATTCAGATTAAAGCAGACTTCCTCAGGGGAAAGCCTCCAGTTTATAGGCAGCATGATGGCACCCAGGGCAGCCGCCGCCCCGTACAGGAAAAAGTATTCGAGGCTGTTCTTTCCCAAGATCCCGATACGATCTCCCTTTCTTACTCCCAATTCCGACACGCCTTTGGCAAGTTGATCTACTTTTTCTTTGTATTCTCCGAAAGTCAGGGTGCGGCCGTCCTCAACCTCCAGCCATGCCTGCCTATCCCTGAAACAAAGGGCGTTGCGGGTGATCATGTTATAGAAAGTAAAGTCGTTCAGTCCCATAATTTTATCATGAAAGCAATTTTGCGTCCGTGCAATACTCTCAAACCTCAAATAATTTCCACTCTGTTTCGGTCAAAATTCCCCCACCGTCATTAGTAACCAACACTGTATCCTCTAAATCTATACCACCCCAACCGGGAATTATTATCTTAGGCTCTATAGCTAAAACCATACCTTCCTCAAGGACGCATCTAGATGATGGGGTAAGCATGGGAGGTTCATCGATTTCCAATCCTACACCATGCCCCACATAAGGAAAATCATAAAAGGCGCCCGCCATAAAATACTTGCCGTAACCAGCTTTATCTATTTCCTGCCACCCGGCAAGGTAAAGTTCTCTTGCTGTAACCCCATGTTTTGCTTTCTTAAGCATGACCTCCTGCGCTCGGCAAAGAGATGCAAAAATTTTTGCTTGTTGCTCCGTAGCCTTACCAACAACAAATGTTCTGGCTTCGTCTACACAATAACCATGGACAGCTACTCCTTTATTGACACATACAATATCCCCTTTTTCTATTTTCTTATAGGTGGGACCATATGGGCGAAAAGGATAAATACCGGAACCGGTTTCACACATCCAGTATCCTGATATTTCCGTAGTATTCTCTCCTGATGCAAAAACACCCCAATCCATCCGTTTATTCCATGCCCTCATTTCTGGAATCTCTGCGCCAAGCAAAAACTCTTTCCGGGCTACCGTAAGACGTACCTCATGTTCCGTTTTCCCTGGCGAAATTAATTCCTCACATAACTTAAACCCATAACTTGATATTTTCGCTGCTTTTTTAATACAGTTTATCTCTCGGGAAGATTTTTTACTTCGTATCGAAAGAATAAGAGGGGATATATCCGTGAATGTAGCTTCCGGCAATGCGTTAGCTAATTTATGATATATCTGCACGGGCAGAACATCAAACTCCAAGCCTACAACCACACCATCAACTCTTGTTTGTCGCAAATAGTCTATAACGGTCGAAATACCTCTGGAGGGCTGCAAATTTCTAATAGCAGAATCCTTTTTTGCCCTGGCCATGTTAATCTGTACAAAAAGGATCGGTTCATTCTCCAAAGGCACCAACAGCGTCGCATGAAGTGTTATACCGCAAAAATAATACAAATCCGTAGGATAGACTATGAATGCCAAATCTATATTCTGATCCTTCATCCTTCCTTTTAATGCTGTCAACCGTGAAGACATTTCTTGTTCGGTAAAAATCAAAGCTAACTCCTAAGCACTAATATTGGCTCATGATGGATTCCGGGTTTGTGTTATGAATTGCTGCTGAGAAGTGACCGGACATCCTTGCAAGGGCTGTGGTGCCTTTTTTGACGACTTGACGGATACAGTCTTCGAGGGCTACCATCAACCCCTGCGAACCTGGGTGTTGTGCCTTTACTTCATCATCGGCCTCAATCTTTCGAAAAGCCAAATTGTTGCTGAATTGGATTTGAACAAAGACGATGTTCAGCATCGGTAAATATGACGACATGATAGGCGTATGTACGCTCCCGGTTATTGCAGCCGCAATTATTCTTTTATGGAAGACATAGTAACTAATTATTTTCTCTCAACATGCTCCCAAAAATTTTCTTTAGGTTGTATGGTCTTCTTAATCGCTCCTACACAAATATCGATTCAAAAGCACAACTCTCAGCGACAAATCACACCCAACGGGGTCTTGCCCTGTTTAGAAGGGTGATCTTAATGCCAAAGAAAGCAGCCGCGCCATGCAAGGTATATTTAGAAGATTGGAACCTCAGCTTACACTTTAAGAACAGGGCAGTCATTTCGTCTGGCCCATTTTAACAATGCTCTTCAAGACCCTTTAAGTTGGGCCTTTCTCTTTTCCAAGAATGCCCTGACCCCCTCAACCCTATCCTCACTCCCAAAACAGTTGGCAAAGAGACGGGATTCCATTCGGATGGCACTTTCCAGATCCATCTGCATCCCGAAGTTGACTGCCTCCTTGAGGAATCTCAAACTGAGCGGCGGCAATGCAAGCAGTTTTGCGGAAAAATCATCTACGATTGCATCGAGTTGATCGTATGGTACAACCTGATTAACCAACCCCATGCGCAATGCCTCATCGGCACTCACCTGATCTCCCGTAAAAAGGAGTTCCTTGGCCTTGGCTATTCCGATAATCCGCGGCAATCTTTGGGTCCCGCCATAGCCCGGGATAATCCCCAGTTTGACTTCCGGGAGACCGAAAACAGCGTTTTCCGAGGCAATACGGAGGTCGCAGGCAAGCGTCAGTTCGGTTCCACCCCCTAATGCAATACCGTTCACCCTCGCAATTGTGGGTTGAGGAAGACACTCCAACTGCCGCACGATATCTTGCATTTCAGGTAGTTCGTGCAGGATCTGGACGGTGGTCATTTTTTCTATTTTGCTGATATCCGCACCTGCCACGAAAGCACGGTCGCCCTGCCCTGTCAGTATGACGACCCGGATCCGGCTATCTTTTGATACCTCTTTCAGCACTTGGGAGAACTCTCGCATAATGTCGTGTGTCAGGGCATTCAGTTTTCCCGGATTGCTTATGGTGATGGTCGCCTTGTTCTCTATTCGTTTCAGCAAGATGTGTTCCGAATCCATCTGTATGCGACCTCGTCCGCAAGTGCTTCCCCTTTATGCCAGTCCCATCATCTGCCTGGCTTCTGATGTAGACGCAATTTCCAATGAGAACTGACTCAATATATTGACTATTTTCATGACCTGATCCGCGTTGGACCTTGCCAGAACATTCTTCTCAATATTCAGGTTATCCTCTAAGCCTACCCTGCAATTGCCCTCCAGCAGTGCTGCGGTCGCACAGATCGGAAACTGCATCTGGCCTGCTCCGATAGCAGACCAGTGGTAGCGATCCGATCCAAGTAAACGATCAGCAGTGCTTTTAAGAAAGACCAGGTTTTCTATTGCCGCGCCTATACCGCCCAAGATGCCGGTTACAAATTGGATGTAAATCGGTTCATCCAGCAATCCCTCATTCTCGCTCATGATATGGAGGAGGTTGTAGAGATGTCCCACATCATATATCTCCAGTTCCGGCTTGGTTCCTTTGTCCTTCATGATTCCCAGTATCCTCTCAATATCCAAGAAGGTATTTGGAAAAATAAAATCGCGGGTGCCCTCTAAAAAAGGCTTTTCCCAGTCATAGATCCAGTCTTTGTATTTCTTGGCCAGGGGAAACATGCCGAAATTTATGGAACCCATATTCAGCGAAGCCAGTTCCGGCTTGAACTCCGGAACAACGGAAACCCTTTCCTCAACGCTCATCCCCTGCCCGCCGCCTGTGGACAGGCAAATTATTGCGTCACAGTCACGCCTTATCTCCTGAACAATCTCCCTAAAGAGCGACAAATCTGCACTGGGATGACCATTTTCAGGATCCCGCGCGTGAATATGTACCTCTGCAGCGCCAGCCTCTACCGCAGCAACGGCGTCCCTTGCAATTTGTTCGGGTGTAATCGGGAGATAAGGTGACATGGTGGGCGTGTGGATAGCTCCAGTGATTGCAGCACTAACAACGACTTTTCTTTTCACTTTTCTTAACCCCTCCTAACATAAAACCCCACGTACAGATCATGCTCACGGGAAGGAAAATTCTGGCTGATCTCTCCTGACATTTAGCCGAGCCACCGTTTTCTTCTCTTATAGTGTTTGACCTCCCGATAACTCTTCCTTTTCCCCAGATCAGACAGTCCAAGGTAGAATTCCTTGACATCCTGGTTCTCTCTGAGTTCGTTCGCCGCTCCGTCCAGAACAATCTTGCCGCTTTCCATGACGTACCCGTAATCGGCAATGGAAAGCGCAGCCAATGCATTTTGTTCAACCAGGAGCACGGACATATCTTCATCTTTCATCAGGGAGGATACAATTCCAAAGATTTCCTGCACGAGCAAGGGAGCCAGCCCCATTGAAGGTTCGTCTAAGAGCATGAGCTCGGGCCTTGCCATGAGGGCTCGGGCGATAACAAGCATCTGCTGTTCGCCCCCAGAAAGATAACCAGCGATCCGGTTTTGCATTCTTTTGAGCGGTTCGAAATAGCCGTAGCATTTCTCCAGATCCATCTTGGTGGACGCAGGATTCGTGGATCCTACCAATAGGTTTTCTTCAATGGTCAGATGGTGGAAAATACGACGGCCTTCCAGAACCTGGATGATTCCAAGTCGCACCAGTTCCTCCGGGCTTTTCTTATCAACCCTCTCTTCCAGGAACTCGATTTTGCCGTCAGTCACATCACCTTCTTCTGATTTCAGCAGACCTGATATGGCCTTCAAAATCGTGGTTTTCCCGGCACCGTTTGCGCCAAGGAGGCTGACGATTTGCCTTTCCCGGACCTCCATGTACACGCCGCGGAGGACGAGAATCACCCCCAAGTACTTCACCTCGATGTTATTAACCGTTAACAAGACTTCCTCCAGGCTCTGATTGAGGAGAGCCCCTTCCAGGGGCTTTCTTGATCCTCCGGAAGGGAACAACTCCATATAGACCTATTTCACCCACCAGTCGGCATTCATTTGCTCCGACCTCAGTTTGGGCACATCAATCCATCCGGAGACCGCCTTGATAGTGAGCCCCTTTGCCCCTTCGACCACTTCGAAGGCCCGGATATTCTGATAAGGCCTGTGGTCTTCTTCGGAGAATGTAATGGGGGAAACCATTCCCATTGCCGTATATCCCTTCATATCATTGGCGCAGACCTCGCGAACTGCCTTGCGACCCTCCTGGATATCCTTTGTGAGTCCCTCATAACCCACCTTGTCCATGGCCCTTTTGATGGCTTCCAGTTTCATGGCCATCCGGAACCACCCCCAGTAGTGGGTATGACGCGTAGGCACTACCCCTTTGTGCCATTCCTTGGCAAGCTGATGGATAACCTTGATGGCCTCCACATCCTTGTCGTCTTGGGTGGCGTATGGAAGGAAAGAGAGCATGCCGATGCCTGCCTTGCCCATTCCTTTGATGGCATCAGGGTCCAGTGGTCCGAAATAGGGTGACATACGGGGTATTTTCAGACCCACCCGGCGCATGTCTTTGCACATCACGGCCCAGCAGGGTTCAGTCTGAATGCCGATAACGATGTCAGGCTTTTCCTTTTTCATGGCCAACACAAAAGACATGGTATCGGTGGGCTTGAAAGGCGTATACATCTCTATCACCACTGGGATGTTCATCTGTTTGCACTGGTCTTTAAAGTACTTGGAACTCGTTCTCCCGGGCAGGGCATCCAGGTGCATCAAGGCAACCCGCGGAGCCTTGTTGTTTTTGGCATACCAGCGTTTTTCAAGCCACCATTTGAACACAGCGCCCCCGCCGTCTGCCCACATACATACACTGGGGAAGTACCATCCGCCCTTGATAAATGTGGCAGTAGGTTCTGCCCCGTGCTCGTGACAGATTCCTTTTTCGTAAGGCGTCTGCATCTTCTCTATGGCCATGGCAGCACCCGATGACACATTGGTCATGAAAAGGACATTTTCCGCGTCCCTAAACCTTTTGTAAGCGGCAATTTCCCTGTCCATGTTGTAGGATGTGTCAATGCCGATCAATTTAACTTTATGGCCGTTGATGCCCCCCAGCTTTTCATTGACATAACGGACATAGTCCCGCTCCCCATCCGCGATGGGAGTACCGCTGGGGGCAAAGGGGCCGGTCAAGTCCCAAGCTGCTCCCACGACGACTTCCCCAGGTTTGAATGCATGGGAAGCATGGCCAGGGACGAAGAGGTTAAAGGCGAAAGCCAACGCCACAAACATTCCGACAACCATTGCTAAACGTTTCATTTTTTCTACCTCCAATTTTAAGGTTAATTGTTGAGTCCGTCTCCCCTGATCCCTGCACGGGAGAATGAAAACTTCACCGAAGCCTTCTTTCTGGTACTTTCCCCTCAAAGTATTTCTGTCTTCTCCCCTCATTCCACCTCTAAGGCCAATAGGGATAGGGCCAGAGGTGAAAATACTTCTTTAATTTCTCCCAACTGTTGGCCAAACCCCTGGGCTCATAGACGAGAAACAGAATGACCACCAACCCAAAAACAACCTGCCTAAGGGGAGCCAGAAACCGCGTTACTTCCGGATATATATTGATCAAAACAGCAAAGCCATTGGTCAGACCTTCGTTCAGTCCCATGATGAGAATTACTCCAAAATAAGTCCCCGGCACACTGCCAAGCCCCCCAACGAGCAGGTAGCCGAGAAGCCACATGGAAAAATGCAGAGAAAAGGCCTCGGGCATCACCATTCGATAGAAATGCGCATAGAGCCCTCCTGCAAAACCCGCGTAAAGGCATGAAATAAAGAACGCCAGCAACTTGTAACGGTACAGACTGATGCCTATCAATTCCGCAGCCAGGTCGTTGTTGTTGATCGCCACAAAAGCGCGCCCCGCCTTGGAACGAAGGATGTTCTTCGTTGCTATGGTAAAAGCAACCAGACAGACCATGACGAGGATGAAATACGCCCGCTCATCCTGAATGGCTGTTGGTGCCGGGTGTCCGAATTCCCCTTTTGTTAGGCCCTGCCAATGGGTAATGATGTACATAATGATGAACTGGGCCGCAAAGGTAGCCATCAAAAGGTAAAAGCCTTTGATACGCAAAGAAGGGAGCCCGAATATCAATCCCACGACGCCGGTAACCACAGCCGCAGCCGGTAGCGACAGATACAGTGGGACCCCGTGAGAAGTCAGAATCGCCGAAGCGTAGGCACCCACCGCCATAAATGCTGCGTGGGCGATGGAGAATTGACCGGCATAGCCAGTTAAGACCTGAAGGCCCAGCGCAGAGATGATCGTGATGGCAGTCAGGGTGGCAAAGTGGATCAGGTACGTGCTCCCGGAAAAAAGTAGGAGCAAACAGAAAACCAATCCTGCCAGGCACCAGGCGACATGCGCCTTAGTGCGCACAATGGCACTGTCCAGCCTATAGCTCTCATTGAAGGTTCCGCAAGGCAGATACATGTCTATATCCTCTCAATCCTTTCTAATCCAAATAGACCGTGGGGTTTGATTATGAGTATGATCATCAGCACCACAAATGGTGCCACGTCCTTTACTCCGGACAGATAAGGCTCTAAATATATGCCGGCCAGATTTTCCAGCACGCCGACTATGATACCCCCCAAAATGGCTCCCAGAATGGATTCCAGACCCCCAAGGATGACAACGGGTAAGGCCTTCAGGCCAATGAAGCTGAGGCCAAAATAGACCATTGAAATGAGTCCCAGGATAATGCCCCCCGCCGCGGCAATGGCCGTACCGATGGCCCAGGAAAGGGAAAAAACCATCTTCACACCCACACCCGCAGCTTGCGCCGCCAGTTGGTCCTCTGAAACGGCCCGCATCTTGAGACCAATTCTCGTATAACGGAAGAAAAAGTCGACTAGGATAAAAAAGAAGAGACAAACACCCATGGCCCAGACGTATTCGTGAGACATAATGACGCCCCCTACCTCGATGGGCGTTTCAGGGAAAACCGTGGAGTAACTGTAGTAATTAACGCTCCAGATAAGGGTAGTCACGCCTTCGACGATCGACAGAAATGCAATGGTCATCATCACCACGCCCAAAAGAGGCTGGCCAATCATGGGGCGGAATAACAGCCTGTCAATAATCATACCCAATAGGAAGGCCGAAGCTATAGCCGCAATAAACGATAACCACATAGGGAACCCTATCGTGACGCTGAAGGTGTAACACAAGAAGGACCCAAACATCACCAATCCACCCTGTGCTACATTGAGAATCCCTGTTGACTTGTAGATAATCACGAAACCCAGGGCGCATAACCCGTAGATAGCCCCCACAGCCAACCCTGTAAATATTCCTTGAAGTAGCATTTGCATGTCTTAAATTCCTCACTGTTTGAAATTCGAGCCTAATCCACGTGCCGAATCACCAGTTCCGTCTTCATTTTGCGAACGCGGCCGTCCTGATATTTGACCTCCGCTTCAATAGGAACCCTTTCCTTGCCCGTATATATACCGTTGATCACGGTCTCATAACGTTCCTCCATGTACGAACGCCGGAGCTTTCTGGTCCTTGTGAGTTCGGCCTCATCCGGGTCAAATTCCTTATGCAGAACCACAAAAGCTTTGACTCTGAATTCCTCCGGCAGACTCGCATTGATTTGTCGAATCTCGCCTCTGATCAGTTCGGCAACCTCATCCTTCTGGGATAGATCCACAAAAGTAGTGTAACCGACACCCTGCTTCTCAGCCCTGTTTCCGACATTTTGGAAGTCCATGCTGATGATACAGGCCACGAAATCCCGATCGGGTCCTCCTACTGCAATACATTCCTGAATGTACCGGGAAAAACGCAGCCTCACTTCGATATAATTGGGCGAAAACCGCTGTTCCCCGGAGAGTTCACGAAAATCAGATACCCTGTCGATATAAATCAGGTGTCCATCATCCGAAAAAGTCCCTCCGTCGCCGGAACGGAACCACCCATCTTTGAGAACCTCATCCGTGGCCTCGGGGTTTTTGTAATAACCCTGAAAAACGCCGACCCCTTTAATGAGGATTTCACCTTCATCCGAGATCTTCACCTCCGAACCTGGCGCCACCACGCCTACAGACTCCGGCCTCACGTCATCATCGTAATGAATGGTAACCAGGCCGGACTCCGTGGCCCCATAGAACTGCTTGAGGTTAATACCGATGGCCCGAAAAAAAACGATAATCTCCGGACTCAGGGCTGCACCCGCCGTATAGGCGAATCGGATTTTTGAAAGGCCGATTTTATCCAGTAGACCCCCATAACAAAGCCCTCCCATGGCATACAAAAACCTTTCCCAGGGGCCTATACGCTCACCTTTTAGCTTCTTGCGACTCACCCTCGAGCCTATGAGAAGGAAAAAATCGAAAGCCCATCTCTTTGGGCCTGTGGCGTCACTCATCTTGGCCTGAACATTGGCGCAAACGTTTTCCCAGAGACGGCCGGAATACATGATAAACTGGGGGCCGATCTCACGGATGTTTTCCTGAACTGTATCAGGTTCTTCCGGAAAATTGACAGTAAAGCCATACAGCAGACTGCTCGTGATCCCCAGATTCTGCTCAGCTATCCAGGCCGGTGGAATAAAGGAGAGATAATCATCAGAGGGACGGCGCGGGTCCACCTCGTGCCAGGCCTTACAGATCTCAATGGAATTGCGGTGAGAGATCATGGCACCTTTGGGCTTGGCGGTGGTGCCACTTGTGTAACAGATGATGGCGAGATCATCGTAACGTCCCTCATCAATGCTCCGCTCAATTCTCCCGGGCGAGTGCCGGTCTTCTTCCTTGCCCAGGGCCACAACATCTTCAAAGCTCATCAACTTCGGATGGTCGTAAAACCAGATTCCTTTGGGCTCCCAGTAAATGACCTTTTCAACATTGGGCAACCGGTCCAGCATCTGAAGAACCTTATCCACTTGCTCCTGGTCACGGGCCACGACAAAACGTGCATCCGAGTGCGAGACAAAATAGTCGATTTCTTCGGTCGTACAGTCTGTAAAAACCCCTACAGCGTGACCGCCCCCGGCCTGAGCACCCAGCTCTGCCCAGTACCACTCGGGATCATTTTCACCAATGATGCAAACAACATCACCCCGTCCCAGGCCCAGAACTATCAGACCCAGGCCGAAATACCGTGTTTGTTCGTAGTATTCCTCATACGTATAGGTTTTCCAGATGCCGTATTCCTTTCTGCGTATCGCTATACGATCGGGCTCCTGTTCTGCCCTTGAACGCAGCAGCTGGGGCAATGTCTCGCCAACTATCTGTTCCATTATGCTCTCTACCTCGTTAATTCAGATCCTAAATACGCCTCAATCACTTTCTTATTGCTCTTCACCTCATCAGGGGTGCCTTCGGCAATTTTTCTTCCGTATTCAAGAACGATGACCCGATCGGAAATATCCATGACAAGCCCCATATCATGCTCTATCAAGACCAGGGGGATCTTCTTTAACTCATGAACATCCAGAATATATCGGGCCATATCTTCTTTCTCTTCTATATTCATTCCGGCCATGGACTCGTCCAACAGGAGCATCTCCGGATCCAATGCCAGAGCTCGGCCTAGTTCCACCCTCTTCCGCAACCCGTATGGGAGAACTCCCGCATGGGCGTGACGAATCGGCTGCATCTCCAGTAGATCAATAATTTCCTCCACAGCACGGCGATGTTTTAATTCCTCGTTTCTGGTCTTCCCAAAATAAATTGCACCCCAGAGCAACCCCATCTTCATTCTGATATGACGACCCGCCAGGAGATTATCCAGGGCTGAAAGACCTGAAAAAAGCTCGATTTGCTGAAAAGTCCTACCAACGCCGAGTTCGGCGATACGATGGGAGGGGAGTTTGGTGAGATCTTTATTCTTGTACAAGATAGAACCTTGTTGGGGCCGATAGAAGCCACTCAAGCAGTTGAGCACGCTGGTCTTGCCTGCTCCGTTGGGTCCAATGATGGCCAATATCTCATCCGGCATAATATCGAAGGAGATATCTAAAAGGACCTGAATAGCACCAAACTTCAGGGTGATGTTCCGGGTACGCAGTAGCGGTTCTGACGGGTGGGATTGAGTATTCTGTGTCATTTTACAAGCCTTTTCTCGGAGGTTTAAATTGGTTAAATTACAATCTCTAAATCATGACAATATGATTGACCACCATGTCTGCTTTTGCATCCGAATTCCTCGATCCGACATCTATTCGCTATTGAGCGCATTTGAGCGCACAGCTGCCTTTAGGTTACAGACCACCCCCCATCCACGGGCAGTACAACCCCTGTAATATAATTGGAGGCCGAAGAAGAGAAAAACGTGACGGCACCTATGAGGTCCTCATGCTCTCCAATTCGGGCGGCGGGGATACTCCCTAAGATTTTTTTAACGAATTTTCCATCGCTAAGCCGATCTCTGTTTATGTCGGTGAGAATGTAGGCGGGTGCCAAGGCATTAACCTGGATATTGTATCGCGACCACTCTACAGCCCACGCCCTCGTCAACTGGTTAATTGCCCCTTTGCTTACACAATAGGCCACGGCCTGAGGAACCGGATTCGTGCCCAGCACAGAGGACATGTTTACGATTTTTCCGGCTCCCCTGGCGATCATCCCTTTCACCACGGCCCTGGCCAAGCGAAAGTAACCGTTGAGATTCACATCGAGAACCCGCTGCCAGTCTGACTCCTCCATATCTTCCGCCTTCACATTCTCAACGCTCATACCGGCGTTGTTTATGAGCACGTCGATCGTGCCGCCGGCTTTCTCTTGGGCCAGGGCCACAGCGTTTTGAATATCTTTTTCAGAGGTCACGTCCATGCGGACATAGCTGCATTTCTTATGCTGTTTCTTAATCGCTTCCGAAGTTTCAATAAGGAGCTTTTCATCTCTCGCCGCGATCACCACATTGGCATCCTGTTGCGCAAGACCTGTGGCAATTTCCCGACCGAGGCCCCGATTTCCTCCGCTGATAAGGATGATTTTGTCCTCCACTGAAAACATATTCATCTTGAACAACACGCGATTCAGGCTGTCGCCTCCTCAATACATTCTCGTTCGCAATGCTCGGAGAGATAAAAAATACGAATCCAACAAATCCTACAGTCCCTTTTCTAGTTCACGGAAGATCACCTGACACATGATCTCACTGGTGCCCCCACCAATGGTCATAATCCTCGCGTCCCTCAAATAACGCTCAACAGGAAACTCCCGGATATAGCCGTAACCGCCGAAGATCTGTGTGGCATCCAGCGCGTTCTGCAGGGCCATCTCTGATGCAAGCAGCTTTGCAGCCGCCGTTTCCATGGTCATCGCGGCAGGTCCATTTTCCGACATCTTGAATGCCTGGGACCAGACCATGGCCTTGACCGCCTCAACCTTTGTCGCCATCCGAGCCAGTTTCTCCATGACCATCTGTAAATCCGCAATGCGCTTTCCAAACTGCACACGCTCTCTGGCATACTGAACCGAATCTTCCAGACAGGCTCTACCCAGGCCCAAACTTTCTGCGGCAAGAAGCAGGCGTTCCGAGTTCAACCCCGACATCAGGATTTTTACGCCGCCGTTGACTTCCCCTATAATGTTTTCGCTGGGAACCCGGCAGTCCTCAAAAATCAGGTCGCCGGTGGGTGAACCCCGCCATCCCATCTTTTCGAGTTTCTTCCCGGAGGTGAAACCATCGAAACCTTTTTCCACGACAAAGGCAGTTATGCCTTTCCCTCTGGCCTTAGGGTCTGTCCTGGCGTACACGAGGAACAGATCTCCCACAGGCCCATTGGTGATAAATGTTTTTCTTCCGTTCAACACATAGAAGTCCCCGTCCTGGACGGCCCGGGTTTTCATGGCAAGGACGTCGGACCCAGCATCATATACCTCTAATTCAGGCTTGGTCCCATTATCCCGCATAATACTTAATATCCTTTCTAGATCAGAAAAGGTGTTTCGAAAAACAAAATCTCGTGTCCTCTCTAAAAAAGGTTTTTCCCACTCGTACTTCCAATCTTGGCATTTTTCTGCTAATGGAAACATCCCAAAATTCATTGAGCCCATATTCAGTGATGCTAATTCCGGTTTATACTCTGGGACAACAGAGACTCTCTCTTCAACCGTCATTCCCTGTCCCCCGCCTGTTGTAAGGCAAATAATGACATCAGATTTTTCTTTTATCTTTTCTATGATTTGGGAAAATAACGACAGGTCTGAGCTTGGATGACCACTTTTGGGATCGCGGGCATGGATATGCACTTCCGCAGCCCCTTCCTTTGCGGACTCAATCGCCTCTGTGGCAATCTCTTCAAGTGTGACTGGCAAGTACGGTGACATAGAAGGAGTATGAATTGCTCCAGTAATTGCTGCGGTTATTGCCACTTTTTTGCCCATGTTTCTTATCCCCTATCAGTCTTATTTCCTTTGTATACCCATAATCTGAGGAGAAAATAAAATTTAAGTCAATGCTGAATCTACCGTTTTTACAATTGGTCACAGGATCTTTTTTGCGGCTAGTTGCCTTTAAAATTGGTCTTTCGGTTTTCTAAGAAGGCTGCCATCCCCTCTTTCTGATCCTCTGTCCCAAACAGCATACAGAAGAGGTCCTGCTCGATCTGTAAGCCCTCCTTCAGTGAGGTGCTCAGTCCTTTCCGTATGGCCGTTTTTGCTGCTCGAAGGGCTAAAGACGGCCTTTGCATCAATTTAGAGGCTAAAGAGCTTGCTTCCTCCTTTAAACGATCTAAAGGAACAGCCTGATCTACAAGACCAATTCTCTCTGCATCTTCTGAGTTTATTCTTTCACCTAAAAGAATAATTTTGGCTGCAGCACCAAGGTTCACTAAACGGGGAAGTCGCTGGGTGCCGCCTCCACCAGGAATGATCCCTAGGGTTATCTCAGGCAAACCCAAAACAGCGTTTTTAGCCGCAATCCTGAAGTCACAGCATAGTGCCACCCTCACAGCCTGCTCCAAGGGCGTAGCCAGAAATGGCTGCAATAGTGGATTTTGGCAAATCGGCAAGCCTTTCTTGGGCTCGCATTGTTAAATCAGTTAACTCATAGGCAAATCTGATGTCTCCTTCGGCCATATTTTCTACGTCAGCTCCGGCTACGAAAGCTTTTTCATTGCCCATGAGAACAACGACCCGGACAGTCTCATCTTCTTCGCAGCTGATCATCTCCTTTTCAAGATCTCTTAAAACATCAGGGTTAAGTGCATTTAGTTTCTCGGGTCGATTGAATTGAACCCAGCCAATGCCACCTCGCTTTTCAAAATTTATATATTTGAGATCCATAGATTTGCTTCCCTTATCTAGATGTGTCTAGACCTTGATTATACACGCATCAGCCTGGGCTAAACCACCGCAGATTGCCCCAAGGGCATACCCTCCTCCACGACGTCGCAACTCATACATGAGGTTCATTATCAAGCGAGCTCCGCTCGAAGTGTTTGGGTGACCGATTGCAATGGCACTGCCATTGATATTGGTTTTTTTACGGAGCGCCTCTGCCTTCTGTTTGTCTTTATCAGTTAATAGAAGGGTGCTAACCAAGGGTACAGCAGCAAATGCCTCATTTATCTCCATCACACTAATGTCATCGATGGTCATGTCTACCGCTTTAAGTGCTTTCATGGCAGCATATGCTGGGCCTTCAGGCATGCGGTGTGGGTTAATGGCGATAGATGACATGGACACGATTTCAGCTAATGGCTCCAGGTTTAACTCATCAGCCTTGGCTCGCGTCATAAAGAGAATGGCAGTGGCTCCATCGTTTAAACCTGGGGCATTGCCCGCAGTTATGCCTCTTGTCCCATAGATTGGCTTTAATTTTCTTAGCGAATCCATTGAACTATTAGGCCGGTATTGTTCGTCGATATCTAACGTAAAAGGCTCTCCCTTCTTCAGGGAAATTTCTAAGGGCAGAATTTCCTCTTTAAATTTGCCCTCATTCCAGGCCGCTCCGTAATTTTGATGACTCCTGAGAGCCCATTCATCTTGCTCATCCCTTTCAATTCCCAATTCATAGGCTACATCATCAGTATCGACTGAAACAGGATTGAAATCCTTATAACCTAAGGCATAGAGGGGGTCTTCCATCTTGACATCCCCCATTCTGAATCCATCGAAACGAACTCCCCTAACAATAAGGGGTTCCTGACTAAAAGAAGTTGCTCCCCCTCCAATTGCCACACCAATCTCGCCAAGCTTCATGGCCATGCACCCTAATTTTATAGCTGACATAGCAGATACACATGCTTTATCAATGGCTATAGAGGGAGTTTCAGCTGGCAGACCAGCTTTGAGCAACGTTTGTCGGGCAGCTACTGGTGTATAAACATCTTTACAGGGTGATGTGTCACCCACACCCCAAAATACTTCATCCACCATCTCCGGCTCAAAATTAACCCTATTTATAACCTCCCGCATGGGTATTGCCCCCAAATCAAAATAGTCAAACTCCCTCAAAGAACCTCCATAGCGGCCAAAGGGTGTACGAACCGCACTCACAATCACGATCTCTTTATCCATGCAACAAACCTACTATTCAGCCTTTATTTGTGCCGATACCGTTAAGCATTGCTTTAATTCAAAAACCCTACCACGTTGTGTGATCCAATCTATTTTCATGTACCGTTTGATTAATAAGAAAGAATTATTACCAGCCCACATCTATTAATCTACCACTTTAAAGTATTTAATATCCCAGGGTAGCCCTACTCTTTTCTCTTCGAACACAGCTTTTACTCTTGCCCCTACCTCTAACTTTTCCACATCTGAATAATCAATAATATGTGAGAAGGTATTATCTGCGCCATCAAGTTTAATATAGCCATATATATACGGAATGGGCCTATTTTTACCTGTATTAGGATCAATAAATTTATAATTTACCACTGAATACGCCACTAATGTCCCCGTATGCCCTATCTCCACCATTTCATCCATCTCGGTAAAACATGGTCCACAAACCTTTCTTGGTGGGGTATAAACCTTTCTGCACTTAGGGCAACGTACTCCCACAAGTCTTTTGTGATCTCGCAATTCTATTAAAAATTCCCCCGCATAACGACCAATAGACCAGTAGTAAGGGACTTCAACCTCAGATATTACTGTAAGAAGTTCATGCTCTTTTTGTTTTTCTAATCCTTCCATAACAGAAACCCTCTCGATAGATCATTTAGGCATATCTTTTCCCAAAAGGACCACATCCGACCAAAAACATCCTCCGAAACCGGTAGCAAGTGCTCTCTTTACGTCAGAAACCTGGCGATTATCAGCTTTACCCATAACCTGAAGGGCCGCTTCACCGACTCGAATCAAGCCTGTCGCCCCGATGCAATTAGTGGCAAGCACCCCTCCTGAAGGATTAATAGGAAGTTCTCCATCCATATCAGTCACTCCATCCCATACCAATTTCGGAGCCTCACCTGGGCCACAGAGACCTATTGCCTCAATCCATTTTAAACCTGCAAAAGAGTATGGTTGGTAAAGCTCGATTACATCCAGTTCCTTGAGTGGTTCTCGAATTCCTGCCTTTTTATAGACCTCCTTAGAAGCCAATTCAAGGCTAGGTATTCGGGCATATTCGAGATCACCAAACCATCCAAAGTTATGCCTGGTTGAAACTGCATGAATCCAGGCAGGTGAATCAGTTATTTTTTTTGCCTTATGCTCGGCTGCGAATATCACTGCGCAAGCCCCATCACTTCTAGGGCATACATCTAATAATTTAATAGGATAAGAAAGCATAGGAGAATTTAAAACATCATCTATGGTAATGTTTTTATGAAGGTGAGCAAATGGATTATTCAGGGCATGGGTATGATCTCTCACCGCCACACGAGCGGCATCTCTTTCTGTAATGCCATACGCCTTCATATACGCTGTAGCTTCAGCTGCAAGGCTGGGGATTGCCCCTGCATAAGAAAATCGGTCCCAGACGGGGTCACTACAGGTAATAATGGCCCCTGTAGTATCCGACTCTGAGTTTTTCTCCCAGCCAATAACAAGCACCGTATCAAAAAGACCTGATGCCACATGGTAATAACCAGCCATGGCAATACTAGTCCCCGTGCTTCCGCCAGTGGTCACCTTTAATATTGGTTTCATGTATGCCCCTGAGCCATCCACGCTCCAGGTATCCACATAATTAATTGATTCAAAATGGTCCATATTTCCGATAACTATGGCATCAATATCTCTGAGAGAAACACCCGTTTCCTCTATTGCCCGAAGGACCGCTTCGTTAATAAGTTCTACCCCATTAACATCCAAACGTTTACTTTTATGATGAGTTTGGCCAACACCCACTATCGCTACTCTATTAGCCATCTTTCCCTCATAGATCAAACGAACATGTTTAATTACATTCTAAAATCATAATACAGTGACTTTGACCGCAGGGCCCATTAATACCATGTGCCAGAGCCGTTTTTGCCCCTGGTATCTGCCGAGCTACAGCATCTCCTCGGACCTGAAGAGCTGCCTCAATGACTCTGACCATACCTGCTACCATCACTGGGTGAGCCGAGAGACATCCTCCGGAAGGATTAACAGGAAGGAGCCCATTGCGCTCAGTCACTCTCTCATCTATCAATCTACCACCTTCTCCTCGGCCACAAAAACCAAGGAGCTCATACCACATCAACTCTTGATATGAAAAGGCATCATAGACCTCGGCCACATCAATTTCCCTTACAGGATCATTAATTGAAGCCATTTCATAAGCCTTCTTGGATGTTTCAGCCAACGCCGCACACTCGGCAAGGTCCCTGTCTCCTAAATGATAGGCATCTGCGCAGTGAGCAATTCCCTTGATCCAAACCGGTTTATCGGTAATCATAGCTGCCTTCTTTTCACTGGCCAAAATAACGGCTGCTGCCCCATCTGAAATTGGTGAGCAATCCAGCAGCTTAATAGGCTCAGCCAGCATCCTGGACTTCATAACTTCATCAACAGTCAAATCCATAGCTAAATGGGCATAGGGATTATTTTTGGCATTTTTGTGGTTTTTAACAGAAACTTTTGCACATTGTTCCTCTGTAATCCCGTATTTGTCCATGTAAGCCCTTGCTTGGAGGGCTGAGGAAGTAATGGCATCAAGTCCCAGGTTCCTCTCATAAATAGGATCAAACATGGCATTGGTAATTAAGTTCATATGGCTCTCGGAACCCTTCATGTGAGAAACCACCAAGGTAGTCCCGAAATTTTCTGAGAGAATTCTCAGGGCTCCATAGAGAATTCCGAAGGTACCATCCCCCTCCACAGTAGAGATGTTTTTATTATAAGAGCCACACGCATCTTGAATAGCCATCGAGGATATGGTGCGTCCATCCCAAAAATCATTAGAGACCGTTACCACATTATCTATTTCTCGAATAGTAATCCCTGCATCTTCGAGCGCCTTGTATGTTACTTCATACACCATGGTATCAAAGGTCTCGCCCCTCTTTCGCTTCTCATGCTTGGTCTGCCCTACACCGACAATTGCAACTCGGTCCATATAAAACCCCTTCTCTTAGTTTTGTTGTTTTATGGGCTTAAAGTATTTAATATCTAAAATATTACCTTTTCTCTGATCCCGAAACACAGCACGCACCCTCAGACCCGTTCGAAGTTCCCCGCGTTGGAATTCTCCTAACAAATGGGTAAAACCAGTATCAGCCCCATCAAGTTTAATTATTCCAAAGGCAAAAAGATCATTCATGGGATGAATATCTTCATGATAGTGCGGAATCGTGTATGTCATTAAAATTCCTTCATCTCCCAGTTCTCTCCACTCCATCCCTTTTTCAAAACAACGAGGGCAGACCTTTCTCGGTGGCACGAATGTGCGATTGCACATAGGGCAATGGGTGCCAAAGATCTTTTTATTATCTCGAATCTCAAGAAAAAAACGGCTTCCTGTCTCTCCTACGGACCATGTATAGGGAACAGATATCTTGCCTGAATAAACTAGTTCCTCTGTTCCATGAAAAACATTACTAGAGCTAGATTTGGCCATTAATGTCTCCTCCTCATTATTCTTGCTTCATTAGTTCCTTAGCAATAATATTGCACATAATTTCAGAGGTTCCACCACCTATAGAAAAGAGTTTGGCATCACGCATGTACCTTTCTACTGGAAACTCATTTACATACCCGTATCCCCCTAAGATCTGAACTGCCTCAAGAGTAGTACGCATGACCATCTCTGAGCAGAATAACTTGGCTGCAGCCGCTTCTAATGTAATATTTTGAACATTCCCGTTGTCTGCATGCGCAGCATATTGATAGACCATGAGGCGAGCTGCCTCAATCTCCATAGCCATGCGAGCAAACTTCTGCTGAATCACTTGGAATTGTGCAATAGGCTTTCCAAATTGATGCCTTTCCTTTGAATAGTTAAGTGCTACTTTCATAGCACCCCGAGCAATGCCAAGACTTTCTGCTGCCATGACAATTCTTTCAGTATTGAGCCCACTTAACAGAATCTCAATCCCCTTATTTTCTTCTCCTAGTAGATTTTCTACTGGAACCTTGCAATCCTCAAAGATAATCTCGCTCGTAGGAGAACCACGCCAACCTAACTTTACGAAAGGCTTTCCGACCAAATAACCTGGAAATGTGTTTTCTATAATAAAGACGCTGATCCCTTTCGCCCCTCTTTCAGGTGTTGTTTTGGCATACACAATTAGTAAATCGGCAATAGGACCATTGGTAATAAAGAGCTTAGTTCCATTAAGGATATAATGATCTCCTTTTCGGACTGCTGTCATTTTCATATTGATAATATCGGAACCAGCAGATGATTCAGTCATGGCCAAAGCCCCAATTTTGCTGCCTTTAGCCAGTGAAGGCAAATAGCGCTGACTCTGATCTCTATTTGCATTAAGCGTCAGATTAGCTGTGCATAAATCGACATGAGCCCCCCAACTGGCAGCCGTTGAAGCACAGACCCTTGCCAATTCCTCAGCAATGATACATGTCTCAGTAACCCCTTTTTCCGAACCTCCATATTCTTCTGGTATTCGCACTCCAAGTAACCCAAGATCGGCCATTTTTTGAAATGTTTCCTTAGGAAAACGCTCATCCCGATCAATCTCATCAGCTAAGGGGGCGACCTCTCGATCCGCAAAATCTTGGATCATTTCCTTAAGCATTCTTTGCTCATCATTAAATAGGATCATTTTGACATAATCCTTTTTCTTCACATGTAAGATCAGGTTAAACTATACCCACCATCTAAAACAATAGACTCACCCGTTATGTAATCAGACGCTGACGAGCATAGAAAAATTACTAAGCCCACCAACTCTTCTGGTTTGGCAAAGCGTTTCAAGGGAATCTTGGCCAACAAAACAGGACCGGTTTGTGGATCATTAAGGCGCTCCCTAGTCAACTCTGTAATGAAAAAGCCCGACATTATTGCATTAACCAGGATATTGTATCTTGCCCATTCTAAGGCCAATACACGGGTAAGATGGTTTAAACCTGCTTTAGAAACGCAATAAGCTGCATTATAAGTAGTCACCATATTGCCTAACACAGAAGATATGTTGATGATCCTTCCTCCACCATTTTCTTTCATGACTTTGGCAACAAACTGACTGCAAGCCAAAGCACTTGTCAGATTAGTATCAATCACCTTCTTCCAATCACCTATATCCAGATCTAAGGCCGCACTAGATAGGGTTATTCCAGCATTGTTTATTAAGATATCAAGCCGCTGGAACCTCTTGAGGCTGCTTTGTACCATGGCGTCAATATCTTTGATGTGTGTCACATCAGTTTGGAAAGCCAAAGCATGCCCCCCTGATGCCTCGACTTCATTCTTAATCTCTTTGAGCAAACTAATATTGCGACTTGCAAGTACTACCTTAACTCCTACCTTGGCTAATCCTAACGAAATAACTTTTCCTAGACCACTACTGGCACCCGTGATAATAGCTACTTTACCTCTAATATTAAAAAGTTGCTTAAGATCTATTGACGCATCCAAGCTCATTTTTTATCTCCCAAGGCCTCCCTTATTGCCTTAATTATTTCCGCAGTAGGTGTACCAGGACCAAATATTTCCCGTACCCCCAAATCCTTGAGCACCAACTTTTCCTCCTCTGGAATAATGCCCCCACCAAAAAGGGTTATCTCATTTATGTTTTCCGCTTTCATCAACTCTATCACTTTTGGAAATATAGACATGTGTGCCCCCGATAGTATGCTGATACCAATAGCATCCACCCCTTCTTGGATAGCTGCCTGTACAATCATCTCGGGAGTCTGATGAATACCCGTATAGACTACTTCAAAACCTTCATCCCTAAGCACTCGGGAGATCATGAGAGCCCCGCGGTCATGACCGTCTAGCCCGGGTTTTGCAATAAGGATTCGCACTTTCTTATTACCGGTCATTTTTTCTCCTATAAATGCTACTCACACCATAAACGATTTCTTCCATCCAGGATCCATAGAGCAATCATGAAAAGTCTGTAATAAGAATCTAGAGAGATGGCTGCACATAATGACCAAATACCTTTCTGTATAGATCGGCGATCTCTCCAGTGGTAGCACCGACTAATACAGCATCTATTGTGGACTCTATACTATTCTTGTCTTTTCTTAGAACTTCTTCAAGGATCATTAGGCTCTTTTTGGTTTCTTTCTCATTCCTTTTAGCTTTGAAATGAAAGAGCCTTTCCTTTTGCTTTTCTTCAAGCTCTTTTTCAACCTTGAGAAGCTCGATCTTTACTTTTTCGTCCAAAACATAACAGTTGACCCCAACGATCTTACGTTCCCCCCTTTCAACCTTCCGTTGATAGTCTAGTGAAGAGTCTGCTATTCGTCTTTGGACCCACCCGGTCTCCACCGCCTTTAGCATACCTCCTAATTTATCTATCTTTTCAATTAATTCAGAACCATCTTTCTCAAGCCGGTTAGTTAATGCTTCAACAAAATAAGACCCTCCTAGGGGATCAATAGTATTGGTAATACCGCTTTCATTAGAAATAACCTGTTGCGTCCGCAATGCTAACACGACAGCCTCTTCAGAAGGAAGGGCCATTGCCTCATCGTAGGAATTGGTGTGAAGGGATTGTGTGCCACCTAAGACAGCGGCTAATGCCTGTATAGTTGTTCTGATAATGTTCACTAACGGCTGTTGGGCCGTCAAAGAGCATCCCGCTGTCTGGACATGAAAACGGAGCATCATAGATCTTGGATCCTTGGCCTTATAACGTTCTCTCAAAATTCTGGCCCAAAGCCTACGGGCTGCCCTAAACTTCGAAATTTCTTCAAAAAAATCGTTATGGGCATCAAAAAAGAAAGAAAGCCTCGGTCCAAATTGATCCACATTCAGTCCTCTTTGAAGTGCCGATTCGATATATCCAATGCCGGCTGCTATTGTAAAAGCCATTTCTTCTACCGCGGTACAGCCTGCCTCCCTATAATGGTAGCCTACAAGGCTGACAGGGTTCCATCTTGGCATATAGTGGGTAGTATATTCTAAGACATCTGTAGCGAGTTTAAGGGTGCCTTGAGGGGGCGCAATCCAAGCCTTAGCGCCAGCAATTACAGTAAAGACATCATTTTGAAGAGTACCTGCAAGATTTTCAAAAGGGATGCCTCGTTCGCGAGCTAAAGCCAAATACATTGTAAATAAAATCGGATAGTTATAAATTATAGAACAGCTTACCTGCTCCAAATCAATTCCCTTGAAAAGGTCGGCCATGTCCTGATACGTATCAATAGCTACACCTTCCTTGCCAACCTCACCGTCGCTAAGAGGATGATCTGAATCATAACCATAGATAGTGGGCGTATCGGGAACAATATTTAAACCAGTCTGGCCACTCTGGTTGAGAAAAAGCAGCCTTTTATTAGTCTCTTCTGCCGTTCCAAATCCAGCTACTTGGCGTTGGGTCCAGAGCCTCTCCCGGTACATCTCAGGGTAAACTCCTCTAGTAAATGGGAACTCTCCAGGGATTCCTAGGTCTCTATCATAATCAAGATCTGAGATATCCTCTTGTGTATAAAACCTTTCTACTGGAGTATTCGATAAAGTCGAGAACATAAAAACATAACCTCCTGACCTTTTGAAAATACTTGATATTTGAATTTAATTCAATTAAATATAACCATTGAATGAAATTTAGCAAGATTTTAATGAATCTGTCAAGCTTTTTTCTTAAAAAAAATATTTATCATACTTTTTCATTAATATCAGTAGATTATATTTCTTAATGTAATAAAATTGAAAGATATCTGTTAGGAATTTTTTAAAAGTGGACTATTTACAAATTAAAAGTGGACTCCACTATGAAGCAATACTTTATTGCCTGTAAAGAAGAACAACTATAACAGCACCGAGAATGAATGAGAGATAATGTCTCTGATAATTGTTCTTGTTTACAGGCTCTATAATGGAGATCGGTAAATCCATTGAACTGAATTTCACTTTCAGCGTGCTTAACAAAACCTAGTAATTTGTGGTACCAAATTGTCTTTAGAGATGCGGATAGTTCTTTCTTTAGGTGTCCACTTTTAAATCATAAATCTCTCAAAAACAGTCCACTTTTAATTCGTAAATGACAAAAATTGAAAGATATCTTGACAGATTTTGTTAAATATGGTTCAATAATATTAGATAAAAGAGTAAAATTCTAAAATTTCTTAATGGGTACCATTATGGATCGCGTTACCAAAATAGAAAAAATACTTAATGCAGCAGAAGAAATAATGTCTGAAAAAGGTCTGCAAAACTCCAGTATAGCGGAAATTGCCAAGAGGGCAAGGGTTACAGACTCCCTCATCTATAACTATTTTAAAGGAAAGGAGGATCTTCTTTTCTCTATCCCGGGCAGAAGGATGAAAGAGGTCTTGAAGGATTTATTGGAACAGCTTCAGGGAATTCCGGATCCAATTAGTAGATTGAGTAAAATGATTTGGTTCCATCTATACTTTAATGACACTTACCGGGGATATGCACGTCTCCTTTTGCTTGAATGTCGTTCTAACAGAAACTTTTACCACCATGAGGCCTATCCTTTGATACGACAATACGCTGGCGTTATGATTGGCATTCTGGAAGATGGGGTAGAAAGGCAAATTTTTCGCTCAGATGTCGATATGCGCCTCGTACGAGATATTATCTTTGGGGTTCTTGACTGGGAAGTCTTAAGCTGTCTTGCCTCCCATGAAATAAAAGAGACTGTTCCAGATTTAGAGGATATATTAAATCTTATCCTACCTATGATTACCATCACTACCAAAGAAAAACACATGGAATTGGATAAGTCATCCCGGATTCTCCGAGCAGCAGAAGATGTGTTTGCAGAGAAAGGATATATTCAATCTACTATAAACGAAATAGCTAGAATATCTAATGTATCAGAAGGAACAATTTATGAGTATTTTAAAAACAAGGAGGATCTTCTACTTTCTATCCCAGAACAAAGATTTAAAGAACATATACACGCTTTAGAGGAAATCTTTGAACTAAAAACTCCCTTAAGGAAACTCCGGCGTTTTATCCGCTATCATTTTTATCTATACATGACTGAGAGTAATTTCTTGAAGGTTTTTTTACTTCATATTCAGCTCAGCCAAAGATTCTATGAATCCCATGTCTACAAAACCTTTCAACAATATGCACAGGTAATAATGGATGTTTTAGAAGAAGGAAAGAGGGATGGAAGCATTCGATCCAATGTCAACAACAGAGTATTTAGAAATCTGTTTTTGGGCGCTTTCAGTCATATGGCTCTGAGATGGCTAATATTAGAACAGGAAGCAGAAACTGATAAGATGAGAGAGATCGATGGTGTTGTCTTACTCCTATCTCGGGCTGTAGCAAACAATACAAAAGATTAAATATGAAAAAAAGCTCAACTCAAAAAATTAAAATAGGCCAAACAGCACGGACTTCAAAACAGATTACACAAACTGATCTCACCTTGTATGCAGCCGTAACAGGAGACTTCAATCCAGTTCATTTTGATCCAGTTTACTCTGCACAGACCCGTTTCAAAGGACCAATAGCACATGGCATGATAGCTGCGGGAGTGGTTTCAGGATTGATAGGAATGAAGTTACCAGGACCAGGGAATATTTACCTTCAGCAGACCTTGAATTTTTTGGCTCCTGTGAAGGTGGGTGACGTAATCACTGCATGTGTGGAAGTAGTGCTCTTTTGGAAAAAAATCGTTTTCGGCTTAAAACTACCTGCATAAACCAAGAGGGCGTTATGGTTCTGGAAGGGGAAGCCCTAGTCATTGCATCAAGAGAGCCCAACCTATAAAAACCTGTAAATCTTAGGATAAAAATTATGATGTTATTGATCCACTAGGATCTATCGAATCAGGCAGCCCAATCTATAATGTTGGTAACCGTTATTCTTAGAAAACCATTTTTTGAGTTCATGAGATTAAAACAATGCACATAGAATTATTTATGTTTTAGTATCAAAATTCAGGAAGGAGCCATTACTTGTGGATAATAATGATAAGAAGTCAGCTAACGGTGGGATTTTTCTAATAAAAGATATCACCTTTGAAGAAATTTTTACGCCGGAGGATTTTATCAACGAACATAAGGATATCGCAAAGGCAGTTGAGGATTTTATAAAGGGAGAAATCATAAGTCGAGGCGATGAAATTGAAATGCTTAGTAATGATTTATCAAGGGAGCTTATGAGGAAAGCGGGAGAGTTAGGATTCTTGGGAATTGATATCCCGGAGAAGTACGGAGGTATGGAATTAGACAAGATAAGCTCTGCTATTGTTTCAGAAAAATTTGGATATGGAGCTGGTTCCTTTACCGTAACTGAACTAAATCATACAGGTATCGGCACATTACCTGTGGCTTTATTTGGAACAGAAAAGCAGAAGAATAAGTATCTCCCGGGTTTAAGTTCAGGTGAACTTATCGGTGCCTTTGGATTAACGGAATCAGAGGCGGGCTCGGATGCCCTCAATCCATTGACAACAGCCACGCTTTCTCAGGACGGAAAACACTATCTCTTAAGCGGAAGTAAGCAGTTCATAACCAATGCCGGTTTCGCAGATATCGTCTTTACCTATGCCAAAGTAGACGAAAAATTCTTCACCGCCTTCATTGTAGAGCAAAATTGGAAAGGTGTTTCTGTTGACGAGGAAGAGGAAAAGATGGGTATGCACGGGACCTCAACCAGGGCTTACCATTTCGATAATGTTAAGGTTCCTATAGAAAACGTCTTGGGTGAAGTTGGGAGAGGTCATGTCGTTGCCCTTAATGCACTTAATATGGGACGTTATAAAGTGGGAGCTGTCTGTATTGGAAGTGCCAAAGCAGCTTTCTTTGAAGCAGTTAAATATGCTAAGCAAAGAGTCCAGTTTGGAAAACCTATATGTGATTTTGGTCTAATAAAAGAAAAAATTAGTGAAATGGCTATCCGGCTCTTTGCGGCAGAGAGTATGATGTATCGCACAGCAGGGTTAATTCAAGCTAAGTTAGAAGACTTGGATATGAGCTCGGATGATGCCGGTATCAGGACAGCCGAGGCACTCGAGGAATATCTTATTGAATGTTCAATCAATAAGATTTATGGATCAGAAACCGAGGACTACGTAGTTGACGAAGAGGTCCAAATCTTCGGTGGCTATGGATATATACATGGAAACCATCCAGAGCTGGCATACCGAAATGCGAGAATAAATCGGATCTGGGAGGGTACTAATGAAATCAATCGCATAGTTATCGTTAATACTTTGATCAGAAGGATAACCAAAGGCACATTTGACTTAATGTCGGCTTTCCACCAGGTATCTGACGATATTGAAAAATTCGAGCCTTTTAGTTCTGATGATCCTGAAGTCTTGAATACCCAAACTAAATTAATTGAGATTTCTAAAAATATCAGTTTGCTGGTGGTAGGTATAGCTTACGAGAAGTATGGAAAAAACATAAGGGAGGAACAGGAACTTGTTGGTATGATAAGCAATATGGTAATTGAAATTTACGCTATGGAGAGCGCTCTTCTTAGATCTCAAAAGATGTTACATACCAATAAACCTGGAAGGCCTATAATCCCGGTTAAAATGACAAGGGTACTTGTTTATAATTCCCTTGAAAAAATAAGCTTCCTCGCTAGAGGAGCATTGGAGGCAATGGAAAATGGAGAATTATTGGAGAAACATCTCAATATGATTAGAAGGCTAATGGTTTCGCCTCCCATTAACACTGTGGCCTTAAGGAGGGATATCGCCGATGCAATGATTGGATATGGACGTTATAGTCTATAAATTTTTCACTCATTACTTTGCTTATTCCGGACACATTAAAGTCACTTATTGTCGTAAGTCAGATAAGAAGTATAATATGATCCGAAAATAGAATTAATTTTCATGTATTGTGGTGCCGAAAATGGGCATGAATGTTTGTTTTATGAATCTCAACTTATTTACTCTTCTTCTCTTCTGTTCTTCTTCGCTCTTCAACTCCTACCTCTTGCCTCAAAAGCTTTTCTACCTTGAATTTCGGAAGCATATCCCTAGATTCTATATATTTGGGGAACATTTTAAGTAGCAAGTCTTTCCCTATATCATTTAGTCAACTCAGATCCACCCACACCTCTCGCATCCTCTTTGAGCACTACTCTATGATGCCTTAAAATGCCGTATCAACCTTGAATAATGATAGAGATAATTTTATAAAATGTTAAATCCGTCGTACCAAAATACGGCTTCTGCCAAATGCAAATTAATGATTTTAAGGAAACTTTCTTTGGAGTCATGAACTTAGGTTAAGATATCTCTTCAAGATAAAAAGAGAAAAGCTAATCGCACACCCCACATCTGGTGCAATTACCAACATTACATGGAGGGGACTCCCTTGAGTCAAGGGCGAGATGATATTCTTCCTTTAGAGATGATTTTTTAATACCATGATCAATAAAATCCCAAGGAAGTCGTTCATTGAGGTCTTTCAGTCTATAGACAAAAAAATCTGGATTAACATCTGAGGATCGAAACGTTGCCTTCCAATCTCCCTTATTGGTGTATGTTGTTAACAACATCTTCCCCACCCGCCTGTCACCCCTTGAAAGCAGGGTCTGAACATATGCCCATTTTGGGACATCAAAACTAATCCCAATACCTCCCTCATCTGATAGGCCCCTTTTTATTATCTTTTGCTTTTCCTTAAGGGAGTCAACTGTATCCATAGGAAACCATTGGAATGGAGTAAATGGTTTCGGAACAAAGCAATTAATACTCAATCTAATCCTGCCTATCCTTTTTCTCCCCTTGCTTTCCTTAATTAAATGATGACGTATAGATTTAACCAAACCAATAATGTCCTTTACATCTTCCCTTGTTTCAGTTGGAAGACCAATGATAAAATAGAGTTTGATATGAAAAAAGCCTGTCCTTGCTATACGTATAATAGCCTCTAAAATCTCTTCCGTTGTTAATTTTTTATTTATAGCCATCCGTAATCTTTCACTACCCGCCTCAGGGGCAAAGGTCAGGGTTTTTTGGCTACTTCCCTTTATATTTTTTAGCAGACCAGTTGTTAATGAATCTGCCCTAAAGGAAGAAACAGAAAAATCACCACCCCTTTCAAGAATAGTGCTGGTTAACTTCTCAATCCAGGGGACGTTAGTGGCTGATGGGCTTATAAGGCCAATCCTGGTATTTTCTTCCAATATGCTTTCAAATAATGAAAATATATTTTCCTCTTCTATAATCCTTGGGGGTCTGTAAACATAACCAGCGGCACAGAACCTGCATCCAACAACGCATCCTCGGTTAAGCTCTACAAGGATAGTATCAGAGAACTCCGTTGACGGTGTAATTATCTTCGATTGGCACAAAGGTCCCTTAAAGGGTGTGTGTTTGACAGCCTTTACCTTAGAAGGGATAGAGGAAATGAGAGGTGTAAAGGAGCCTATTGACCCATTTTCCTTGTAGGTAACCTTATAAAAAGAGGGGCAGTAAACCCCCTCTACCTCACTTGCTAAAACTCTCAGGGCCTCCTCTTTATTACTAGTTGATAATTGAAAATCAAGGTAGGCATCAAAGAATTTTTTCACAATCACTTCACCTTCACCAATAAGGAAGCAATCTATGAAACTGGCCAGGGGTTCGGGGTTCATAAAGGTTGTTACACCCCCTGCAATGATGAGGGGATAATTTTCTCCTCTGTCCTTACACATAAGTGGAATCTTGCTTAAATCAAGTATGGTGAGGATATTGAGATAATCATTTTCAAATGAAAGGGAAAATGCTAAAAAATCAAATTTTTGCAGCGGTGTCTGTGACTCTACAGAAAGGAGGGCTTGATCTGTTCTTCTATAGAGTAATAATTCTTCTTGTTCTGGCAGAAATACCCTTTCTGCCACTATTGCAGGGTTTTCATTTAGTATCCCATAGACTACCTGGAAGCCAAGATTGGACATGCCAACCTGATAATAATTAGGATAGATCAAGGCCACAGATATCTTGCCACCCCAATCCTTTTTTACGGTACCTCTCTCTTTAGCAAGTCTGTTCTTATAAAGGGTAGCAATTTTCAATTTGCAATCAATCTGCCTGCTTCCTTAAAAAAGTAGGATACTCAAGATTTTCCTTTTGAAAAACCCTATGCAATATACCCTTTTTCCCAGAGTTTAAATCTTTATCTTTTAGAAGCAAATCAGTATCTTCCTCAGATAACTGCCTCTGGAATGTTGGCTTATCAAGATCTTCCTTTACTCTTACAGTCCAATTATCATCCATTTCCTCAGGTGAAAGATCCCGTAAATTAATAATCTTTTTATCCATAGTCTTGCTTATACCAGTAGCAATAACTGTTATCCGCATCTCATCTGCCATAGTATCATCAAAGACCATACCCCATATAATCTCTGCATCATGATGGACCTCGTTTTTTATAAATGAAGATCCTTCCATAACCTCCTCCATAGTCATTCCTGTAGACCCAGTCATGTTGATAAGAACCCCCTTTGCCTGATCTATTGAGATATCCTCTAACAAGGGGCTGTTAATGGCCATCTGGGAAGCTTCAAGGGCCCTATTTTCTCCACTAGCTGTCCCTGTACCCATAAGGGCTGTTCCCATTTGTTCCATAACCCTTCTAACATCTGCAAAATCAAGGTTTATGAAGCCAGGGATCGTAATAAGATCCGATATCCCTTTGACCGCATAGAGAAGCACATCATCTGCGATCTTCATAAGCTGCAAAAAGGGGGTATCTGTATTCCCTAATGCCCGTAATCGCTGATTTGGGATGATAAGGAGGGTATCAACCTGCTTTTTAAGTTTTTCAATGCCATCAAGGGCTACTTTCATCCTTTTCTCACCCTCAAACTCAAATGGTTTTGTGACAACTGCTACTGTCAGTGCCCCATTATTTCTACTTTCTCGAGCGATTATTGGAGAAGCTCCGGTGCCTGTTCCTCCCCCCATACCTGCGGTAATAAATATCATATCCGCATCTCGAGTAGCTGCCCTGATCGCCTCTATGCTCTCCTCTGCCGCAAGAGCACCTATCTCTGGATCAGCGCCAGCGCCTAATCCATGGGTTAGATTGGCCCCCAGCTGCAATTTATCAAGGGCAGAGTTAAAATCAAGGGCCTGTTTGTCGGTATTTGCAGCCTTAAAATCCACCCCTTTAAGTCCAGCTGCAATCATGTTATTGACTGCATTTCCCCCTGCGCCTCCAAGACCAAAAACCTTTATCTTGGCGCTTGGGCTCTCTTCAACAAATTCATATCTCATAATTACTCTCCTTTCCTGATTGTATTTATTTCCCTTACATAAACCATCTCTTCATCCTGGATGTGATCCGGTTAAATATATTTGTATCCCTTATCCTGAATTTCTTTTTTCTCTGTTTTGAGTGAGCTCCGTACAAAACAAGACCTACTGCTGTTGCATACATGGGGCTATTAACAATCTCTTTTAATCCCCCAATATTGTCAGGATAACCGACCCTCGCCGGCATATTAAAAACCTGCTCTACAATCTCCGGTACTCCTGGAAGAAGAGAAGAACCGCCCGTGACAACAATTCCAGATGTGACCATATCATCATAACCAGACCGAATCATTTCCTGATAAATAAGGTTAAAAATTTCTTCCACCCGTGGTTCTAAAATCTCTCCCAGCAATCTTCTACTGATGGTCCTTTCTTTCCTGCCGCCCACACTTGGAACCTCAATAATTTCATCTTCACCGATAAGAGAAATAAGGCCACATCCATATTTTATTTTTATCTTTTCAGCTTCTTTAAAGGGGGTCCTGATTCCAATAGCAATATCATTGGTCAAGTTATCACCACCTAATGTTAATACAGAGGTATGTGTTATTGAATCTCGTGAAAATATCGCTAAATCCGTAGTACCTCCTCCAAAATCTATTATTGCAACTCCCAGGTCTCTTTCCTCATCGGTCAGGATCGCCTCACTTGAGGCAAGGGATTCAAGGATAATATCGTAAACATCAAGACCTGCCCTGTTTGCACACTTGATAATATTTTGGGCCGATGTGACCGCTCCAGTTACTATATGTATCTTAACCTCGAGACGGACACCTGCCATTCCTCCAGGATCACTAATGCCAGCCTGATCATCAACAATAAATTCTTGAGGGATGGCATGGATAACTTCCCTATCCATAGGAATTGCAACTGCCCTCGCTGCATCAATTACCCTCTCAATGTCCAGCTTGGTAACCTCCCTATTCTTCAAGGCTATGACCCCATGACTGTTAAAGCCCTTTATATGGCCTCCAGCAATTCCAGCAAAGACAGAACTGATCTCGCAGCCAGCCATAGTCTCCGCCTCTTCTATGGCTTCTTTAATGCTATTTACTGTGTTTTCGATGTTGATCACCATACCCTTCCTAAGCCCGATGGACGGATGAGATCCCATTCCTATAATATCAACCATCCCATCAGGCCTCACATCCCCAACTACTGCACATATTTTACTTGTGCCAATGTCAAGGCCTACAATCAATTCCTCCATGCTCACCAACCCCCTTTTCTGTCATTTTTTACTCGTCGCTTATCACGTGTCATTGATATTTCTTTTTCTTTCTTACAAATGACATTCCTCTTCAGACTACTCTGCCAGTAAATGCAACCACCGCCCTATCACTATAATCCAAATCTATTGATCTGGCCTGATCGAGTCGATACGTGGTCCGGAGATGACTGATAATGTCAATTAATGAACCAATTTTTCTTTCAAAATCGTCTCTTCCAAAAAGGACCTTGAAGGGTAACTTTTTGAAATACACGATAAAAGCTCCCTCTTCTTCCACATGAATCTCTGATAAATTCTTTATCAATAAAGGGGAGGCGCATAAATGAATGGCATTTAATAAAGAAGCGACCCTTTTAAGCTTCGCTCCATTTTTTGCATCACCTTGGGATAGTCCTGTTACTACAGGAAAATCAATACAATCATTACTTTCAACATCTTTAAATATAATCCCTTCTTTATCCATGAAAGACATGGTCTCTATGATTACTATTGCCACAGTCTCTTCATTTTCTGCCTTGATATAAAGGGTGTGGGGAAATTCTTTTTTTAAACAAACAGATTTTATCCATGGATGTCTCTCGATATTTTTTCGAATAGTAGATGATTCGATAGATAAAAGATTTTCCTTCTCCTTAATGCCCGATATATTAATCAATTCTTCCCTGAAATCATCACTCACTCCTGCCACCACGATATTATTTAATCTAAAATATGACGATGAAGAAAGAAATTGATATCCGGTAATAAAGGCTAAAGAGAGGGCCCCAAGCCCTAAAAAGAAAAGAAATATTTTAATAAGTCCAAAACCTAATTGCCCAAAAAATCTCTTAGGAGGCAAAGAACCCTTTCTTTTATGCCTTTTTACTGATTGTTTATCCAATACAGAGCTTTTTTTCACATTTCACCTACAACCTTTATCTCAGGTGATAATTGTATATTAAACATCTCCCTTACTTTACCTACTGTCAGATCCATAAGGGACAGTATGTCAGAGCTCGAAGCCTTGTCTTTATTAACTATAACATTGGCATGCTTACCTGATATCATCGCCCCCCCTATCGTTTTACCCTTTAAACCAACAGCTTCTATTAACCGGCCTGCATAATCGCCCTTGGGATTTTTAAAAATAGATCCAGCAGAGGGCATATCAAAAGGAAACCTCTCTTTTCTTCGTTTCATATTAGAAACAACCTTTTTTCTGATTAAAGCAGGTTTATCAAACTTTAAACTCAGCATCGCATTGAGGATTATCTCCCCTGCGTTCAATTCAAGCCCTCTGTAAGTAAATTTAAGCCTCACACTATCTCTCTTTTCTACTATTCCCCTGCCTGTCAGTATTGTTACCTCATTGATCACACCCTTCATTTCTTGGCCCCAACTCCCTGCATTCATGGCCACTCCTCCACCCACGGTTCCAGGAATTCCTGCGAGAAATTCCGCTCCAGAAAGACCATTTTCTATACAAAAATCAACTAGTTTATATAAAGGCATACCAGCCCCAGCTACAATATATGGCTCTGCCATAGAGGTATTGTTAACAACAGCAAAGGATCCTTCCAATATAATCGCTACACCTTTCAACCCCCCATCCCTCACAAGGAGGTTGCTTCCACGACCCGTAACCAAATATGGAATCCCTTCATCCATGAGAAAAGCCTTCATTTCCCTTAATGCGTTTAGATCCCTCGCCTTGTACAGGGCTTCAACATTACCACCAATCCTCAATGTGGTATATTGACTCATGGGCACATCAAAAAAGACGACCTTACCTCCTATCTCTTTCATTCTTTTCTTGATATGAGCATCCATTCTCACGTGCCTAAAGTTAAAGAACGTTCACCGTTTCTGTTTTTACTGCCTGCTGCTTGTTGATCACTCCCTGCTTTCCTCAATTCCTCAATACCTTAATTCCTAAATCCCTCAATTCTCAATCCGTTTCATCAAATCGGTCCCAACAAGGTGTATATCACCAGCACCTAGGGTTAACACTATATCGCCAGGTCTAATCTGATCGAGAAGTTCAGATATGGTATCCTCGGTGCTATCGCAATAAACAACCGCCCTGTGACCATGATTTCTTATTCCCTGATAAAGAATTCTGCTATCTACACCTGGTATGGGCTCTTCGCCTGCCCCGTAGAGAGGGGTAATGATCAGAAAATCTGCCTGGTTAAAAGAGATAACAAATTTATCATATAAATCTCTTGTTCTGGTAAACCTATGTGGTTGAAAAACAACAACCAATCTCCGATCAGGCCAGCATTCTTTTGCTGCACTAAGGGTTGCTAGTATCTCTGTAGGATGGTGGCCATAATCATCTAAAAAGAGTATGCCACCCCTTTCATCCTTTATTTCAAAGCGCCTCTTAAGACCTCCAGGATTCTTGAGTCCCTCCCTAATGTATTTAAAATCAATATCCAGTTCCAACCCCACTCCTACTGCCGCCAAGGCATTCAAAATATTATGCTCGCCAGGAATGGAAATAGTGACGTTACCGGCTAACCTACTCTTAAAGATAACATCGAAAGTGGTATTCAGCCCTTCTTTTGATATTCCACTCGCCCTTATATCCGACTGGGGATTCAACCCATATGTCAGATAACTTTTTGTAAGCTTAGGAATCAACCCTTGGACCTCTTCATCATCCACACAGAGAATGGCCCTCCCATAAAAAGGTATCTTGTTGATAAAATCAATAAATGTCTTCCTGAGATTATTCATGCTACGATAAAAATCTATGTGTTCATGATCTATATTGGAAACAACAGCCATGCTTGGAGAGAGAGCAAGAAAGGATCCGT
>Ga0307378_10000947_pt1 | contig 48279 bp, 35 predicted proteins | sample UN1MG_FD_202238 | JGI IMG/M metagenome (GOLD analysis project Ga0307378, IMG submission 202238) | Soil microbial communities from Risofladan, Vaasa, Finland - UN-1 | ecosystem: Environmental > Terrestrial > Soil > Coastal area > Acid sulfate soil | place: Finland: Risofladan, Vaasa | collected... | reverse complement strand
CCGGTCCCCGCTACGGGGAGCCGTTCCAACCGGTTTCGGGAGGGGTCGGGACGGTGGGGGAGTACGTTGCGGGGCGGCGCAGCGGGGAAATTACTCCCCGGCGCAAGCGGAGCCTGGCCGGGGAGCTCGTCGTCGGCGTGGACGGCGTCTCCTCCACGGCGGTCACCGAGCTCTTCCGGCGGCTCTCCCTGGCGCCCGACGTGGTTTTCGACCAGCTCAACGCGGAGGCACTCGACCTCCTGGCCGCGGAGGGGGACCGGCTCATCGCCTCGGCGGACGAGGTGCGGTTCTACCCCGCCTCGGGGGTCGTCTCCTCCCTGTCGCTCCTCGGCCTGGGCGAGTCGCGCCCGGCGACGGAGGAGGACGAGACGTTCCTGGTCGCCCGTTTCGAGCGGGAGCACCGCCGCGCGACCCTCGCCGCCCGGCTCCGGGGTGAGTTGGACCGCATCTCCGGTCGTCGGCGGAAGGCCGCCCGGGACAAGGCGGACGCCCTGGACAAGGCGGCCGGCGCCGACGATCTCATGCACGCCGGTCAACAGCTCCTGGCCTCCAGTGACGTCCGTGGGGCCGCCCCCGCCGACCTCACCCTGCCCGAGGGCCGCACCGTCCCCCTGGATCCGGAGGCCAGCCGCCTGGTCAACGCCCAGCGGCTTTTCGAACGGGCGAAGCGGAACCGGCGCGCCCGGGAACACGCCGGCATGCTGGACGACCTGATCGCGTCCCTCGACGCCGAGTACGGCGAGCTCGCGGCGGCGTTGGCCCCCGACGCCCCCCTCGGGGCCCTCGCGGACCTCTACGCGCGGTACGTCGAGTCGGAGAGACCTACGGAGAAAGGCGGACGCGCCCTCCCGGCCAAAGTAGGCCGTCGGGAGCTGCCCGGGGGATTCACCCTCTACTGGGGACGCGACGGGCACGCGAACCAGTTCGTGACCTTCCAGTTGGCCCGCCCGGGCGACGTCTGGTTCCACGTCCAGCAGGGCTCCGGCGCCCACGTGGTCGTGCGCCGACCGGACCGCGAGGCCCCCCTCCCCCCCGACGTCATCGAGGAGGCGGCCGGGCTGGCACTTAAAAACTCCGCCATGCGCACCGCCGCCCACGTGCCCGTCGTTTACACCGAGCGGAGGTACGTCCGCCACCGCCGGGGGGCCCCCGGGTCGGTGTTCTACGAGCGGGAGAAGGTCATTTACATGGACGGCGGCACTTAGGGCCCGCGGGTTCGGGTGGAGCGATTATCCCCATCGGTGCAGCTTAGAGTAGACTAAATGCCTGGCTCCCGCTTCCGCGTTGGAATATTTCTTCCAACGCGTATATAATATTTATGGGCAGATAGAAAGCAGATTCTGCTCCAATCCTTTTTATTTTGCGGAAGGGGTGGCGTTACAAGGACTTAGCTCGTCGCACACAGCCTCGAGTCCATTAACAAATTTACTCGTGGCGGCGATCGCTTATACGGAGGGGAGTATGAACGAGAGTCGAGCGACGTTTCAGGGTGAGGTCGTCCACTGCAGGAAGACGTCCAAGAACGAATTCACGCTAATCGTGCCGAGAATCATGGTCGAGCGGGACCTCAAGCCAGATCAGTTCACCATCAACAATCAGAAGCCGAAGAAGCTGATCTGGGAAAACACCGGCCCGGCGGGCACCCGGATCAGGGCGATAGTGTGACGAAGCGGTAGAGCCCTCACCCCGTCCCGTACCTAGCCGCTCTGATGTAGGGCGGCCCCGTAGGACGAGTCCTCTGCGGGCCGCCGTTTCACTCACCCCGGCCCGTGCTTCGCTGCGATGACGTAGGGGCGGGCCTTCAGGCCCACCCTCGGGCGACCGTGGACGGTCGCCCCTACGGGTGGGTCGCGCGTCGTTCAGGCGTAGGGGCGGGTGTCCACACCCGCCCGGGATTATTTATCCACCGCCATGCACCTAAATGTAGGGCGGGGACTTTAGTCCCCGCCGTTTTTTCTAAACAGCCCTCATCCTCGTCCGCGCCCTGCAGTCCTCACGGCGGGAAAGGTAAACCGCGCAGGACGGCCGTTACGGCTGCTCCGTTTTTATGTACTCCAACAGGCCGCCCGCCCGGCTGATCTCCGCCTCCACGTCGGAGAGCGGCACGCCCGTAACACCCTTCCCAGTGACCAGGTCGGTTACCTCGCCCGAGTCCGTGTCCACCTCGATCTCGTCCCCCTCGGTCACGGCGGAGACTATCCCGGGGCACTCGAGGACCGGGTAACCCAGGTTCACCGCGTTGCGGTAAAAAATCCGCGAGAAGCTCTCGGCGACGATGCAGGCCACGCCGGCGTGCTTGAGGCAGAGGACGGCGTGCTCCCGGGAGCTGCCGCAGCCGAAGTTCTTTCCCGTGACGAGGATGTCTCCGTCCTCGACCTGGGCGACGAAGCCCTCCTTGCCGGGGACGAACTCCAGGGCGTGGGCGGCCATTTCGGAAGGATCGGTCAGCGGCAGGTACTGACCGTGGTAGATCTGGTCGGTGTCAATGTCGTCGCCGACGACCCAGACCTTGCCCCTGAATTTCATCGGGTCTCCCGGTTTTTAAAGGATCGAGGGATCGGTGATGACGCCGCGGGCGGCGCTGGCCGCCGCCGTGGCCGGGCTCGCCAGGTAAATTTCCGCCCCCCGCCCCAGCTTGCCCTCGAAGTTGCGGTTCGAGGTGGAAACGAGCACGTCCCCCGGGGCCAGCACCCCGTGGTGGCCGATGGTGCACAACGAGCAGCCGGGGTTGGTCACCATGGCCCCGGCGCGCATGTAAGTGTCGTAGAGCCCCTCCTCCAGCATCGCCAGGGCCACCTCGGCCGTGGAGGGGACCACGGTGAGCATCACGTCGGGGTGGACCTTCCCGCCGGCGCGGGTGAGCGCCTCGGCTCCGGCGCGGAAGTCCTCGATCCGCCCGTTGGTGCAGCTTCCGATGAAGGCGCTCGTGATGCGCTTCCCGGCCACACCGGCGGCTCCCGCCGGCAGCGCGTTGGTCGGGTAGTGGGGGAGGGCCACCAGGGGACGAAGCCCGTCCACCGAGTAGCCCAGCCTGGCCCGGTAACCGGCGTCGGGGTCCGGCGCCAGCGGCTCCACCTTGCGCCCCAGCCGCCCCTCCAGCCAGGCGTCCACCCGCGGCGACGGCGGGAAGAAGGCTATCTTGGCGTTTATCTCGGTCATCAGGCTGGCCAGGGTCAGCCGGCCGGCGAGGTCCAGCTCGTCTATGGCCTCGCCGGAGAACTCGACGGCCCGGTAGTTGGGAAGGTCCGTGCCGAGCTTGTTGATGAGAAAGAGGGTGAGGTCCTTGGCGCCGGTGGGGTAGGAGTATTTGCCGGTGACGACGACCTTGAGGGTGGGGGGGCACTTGAACCACAGGCGGCCGGTCTTCCAGGCGGCGACCACGTCCGTCGTCCCGCACCCCGTGGCGAAGCAGTTCACCGCGCCCAAAAGGTTCATGTGGCTGTCGGTGCCGATGACCACCTGGCCGGGGTAGATGCGGCCGTCCTCCAGGAGCACGTGCTGGCCGATACCGCGGTTGACGTCGTAGAGCGACTCGATACCGTGCTTCTTGGCGAATTTCCGGCAGATGCCCTGGTTCTCGGCGACCTTGGTGACCTTGGCCGGGGCCTGGTAGTCGAAGGTCATGGCGATGCGGGAGGGGTCCGCCGGTGGCGCGTCGCCGAAGTGCTCCTCGTATTCGAGGACCACGTTGGGGCCGCCGAAGTCGCGCACCACCGCCAGGTCCACGTCCACCCAGACGCGGTCCAGCGGCTCCACGTCCCGCCCCGCCGCCCGCGAGAGAATCTTCTCGATTACGGTCTTCCCCGCCATTAACACCTAACTTTCTTTAGTCAAAGTACTTAAATTCTTCAGTAAGCAAACGATAAATTTCTTGTAACACTGTCTTTTTCTTTTCGTTTATTTCTTTAATTTGTTTATCTATATCATCCGCACGATTTACCTCTGCATATTTTTTAATTTGAACTATGCCTGAAAAAGGCGTAATGAAGTCTGGGTAATTGAAGTACTTGAAATAAGGCTCATCATCTAAACCAACAGATGGAACAAAGCTATTTACACAGTACTTAGTTTTCCATACTTCGTACAATTTTCTAATTGAATCCACTAATTCCCTCGCCATAATCGGTCTTTTCACCACCTGGTTGTCTAGTGTCTTGGACCAAAAAGAATCAGGATTTGTAGGACAGAGTGGGTTGTCAACAAATACTTCTGGTGCACCATTAATCGGATTATCTGCCTCAAACTTCGTAACGACACAGCTGCTTTCAGCCAAACCGAAAGTAAAACACAATGAATAGAAGTACTTATTAAATTTCTCTGTAATGTTGGGCATCCAGATGTCGTACTGGTTCGCCCAAAGTGGATACCCATGAACAATTAGTGCCTTTGTCATAGCAAACCATGTAAATAATTTCTTAGATGAATCTAAATCATAGGCACAGTAACCCCTATTATCTGGAGGACCATTAAGTAATCTAGTTCTATTCATACCCTTAAAATCACTATCTAGTCTGAACCAAACGTGTTCTTCGTGATTTTGTGTAAAACGGCCATCGTCTTTTGGCTTGATACGAACCGGAGTCTCATCATCCATAAAACCTATGTATTGAGAGCTTGTAATCCCGTAGGTTTTTTTATTCTTTCTTCTCGGATCTTCAAGGGGCAAGCCACCCACCACATCAAGTTGTTGCTCTGCTTTAGTTCTACTTCTTTTAAAATCATACATCTTCTGACCACACCACTCTTTAATAGAGAGTCTGTCCTGAGTTAATTTAATCGTCTTACTACCTCGCACAACCTTTTGTAAAGCCAAGTTTATCTCGTTTAACGAGCCCTGCCAGTTAATACATAAAGCATCCTTTTTCATTTTCGTATAGTCTTTCAACTTTACCACATTATTATTGCCATTATTTTTATAATTGTAGCTCCATATTGTAAAGGTAATTGGCCATTTACCGCCTATCTTGAAGAATTCTCTACTTGTCACCATAAAACCCTTTTCAAACTTGAAATGCTTGTCAAACTCTCTTCGGAATGGTATGTAAGTTGGCCGAGGGATGAGCCAAGAAGTAGGCGTAAAAATCATCAATAGTGGTTTTATGTCTGGCCTTTCAGCGACCTGTAACTTGCAGATGTTAAGTATTTGTCCAAGGAAGGCGAGGTATCTCTCATTCCCCGCGTCCTTGCCCGTTAGCTCTAGAATGGATTCGTCAATTACATAATCTGCGCCGGTAGTCTTGCGGTATCTTTCATTTTCATCCGTGCTCTTGTAAGGCGGATTTAGTAGAAATGCAATTGGTTTATCAAGCTTTAAGTTATTCTCATTCAATTCATTTTTAATATAAGTCAAATAATCAAAAGCTGTTTTATCAAGGAAGTTTAGTCCTTCCCCTAGTGCAGTTTTAGGGACGATAGTGAAGCCAATTTTTATTTGATCTTCGTCCGCCTTCATCCTTCGCTCAATAATTCTTAATAAATCAGGATTTATCTCTGAAACTATTTTGTGTTTTAGATGATTACGCCAGCTTGTTACAAGATTACCAGAGCCACCCGCTGGGTCAAGCACTATATACTTCTCGCTCAACTTCTTTTCAAAGTAATGATGTTCAAACCAAAGCGCGAATCTGCTTAGGTTATGATCGGTGAAGAACACGCCATGTTGCTTCGTGTATTCGGGTTCTAATCTGGTTATGACTTCATCAAAACGACTGAAGTAATAATCAACAGTCAACCCTGAACCCTCGTTAGTAAAGATGTAATATTTCTCGACAAACTTGCGGAATTCATCATGATGTCTAGGATTTACAAAGAACTCTTCACTCCGCCTCCTGCCACTTTGAATATTGAGGTAAGCCAGTTTATTAGGTGCAGGGTCTGCGACAATTGAGGTGACGTCCCAGAATTTGACTATCGTGTAGAAGCAATGAATCGCCTTTAAAGGATCATCAAAGTAAGCCTTTAAAAGTTCAATTATTTGAATGAAGTTTTGAGGATTTATTTGGAGCCGCACCGAATCTAAGTGCTTTAGTGAATCGGCAAACTCAGCAATTCGGATGTTTACATCACCGCTAAATAATCCTTCGAAGTCCTCCTTTCTAAGACAAATAGCGGCTGAACTAATAATTTCCACAATTTGACCCTTACTTGTCTTTCTCGCGTTACTTCTACCTACTTCATTAGCCGCTTTATGAGCGCTGGCTTTATCAGCTAAATCAAGTGCAAATTGCGGGATTGAGGACAGCTTCCATAAACCTATAAACTTATGTGCAATTACACAAACGGCTGAGAAATTCATACCCTTTTTACGGTAATGAAGCACTTGATAAAAACCGGGAAGCCAATCGTCATATTCAGTTTTCAACTCAATACCTAATCGCGATTCGATATAAATATCTAAATTTTCTGCATCTGATTCTTTACGAATAGTACGGAAAATACTTGTAAATAAAGGATATACAAGATGATTTGTCGCATCCTCGGTTTTATCACTTAATAGATATTTTTTAAGGTCTTCTAACTGCTTTTTCATACTACACCCCTAGCTACTTAAAAGTAGTTTTAAAAACAAGTAGGTGTTATCTTGCCCTACTTGAACTCTTTCTTCAGCGCGTTGAACCAGGTGAAGTCGGCCTGGTGGATGATTATCGCCTCGGCGGTGCGGGGGGTCCTGTCCCCCTCGAAGGCGTGGGAGCCTATCATGTGGGCGATTTTCACCGGCAGCCCAACCGTCATCGCCAGCCAGACCCCGGTGATGGGGTGTCGCAGGTAGCGGCCGATGCGGCTCTTAACGAACCCCCCGTCGCCCTTGCCGAACTCCAGGAGCTTCCCCACGTCGTGCAGGAGCGCCCCGGCGATGACGTACTGGTGGTTCACCTTGAGGTCGTCCTGGTCCAACTGGTTGATGACCCCGGCCATGGCGTCGGCCAGAAGCGTCACCCCCCGGGTGTGCTCGACGAGGGTCACCTGCGTCTCGATCTGGAGGGTGAAGGGTATTTCCAGGGCCTCCTCGAAGGTCCACTCACCCAGGTCAATCCCGCGCAGCCAGCACTCGATGCACATCTCACGCAGGCCTATGTCCTCGATGAGCTTGAACTCGGGGATCGCCTCTAAAAGCTTCTCGACCATGTCGCTCCTTTTGGGGGGGCCCGATACGTGAGGATGGTATCACCTCCGGGGCCTGAGTGGAACCCCCCGAAAAAAACCGCCCCCGGGGGACGGTTTGAGAATCGGATCGAGGTTGACGATCTACCCTCCATCGGAGCGGAGGGTCTTGCCGGCCTGGCCGCCGTACTCGCAATCCTCGACGACTATCTTGCGCATGGGCTTGAAGGCGGTGCGCTCCTCGTGGACGTGGGCGATGAGGCCGGGGAACCGGGCCAGGGCGAAGACGAGGTTTCCGACCTCGGGCGGGAAGCCCAGCTCGCAGAGAACGGCGGCGATGGCGCCGTCCACGTTCAGGGGCATCTTGTGCCCCACGTCCTCGGAGAGCGCGTCGGCCAGGGCGAGGGCGTAGGCGCAGTAGCGGCCGTGGAATCCGTGCTCCCGGGCCAGGGACAAAATGCGCTGTGTGCGCGGGTCTTTGTTGTGGTAGCGGTGGCCGAAGCCGAAGAGGACGCGCTTGGAGTCGCGGGCCGCCTTCACCGCCGCCTTGGCCGCCTCCACGATTTCCCCCGCGTCCTCGGGTATGCCGGAGAAGGCGCGCATGGCGTTCTCGATGGCGCCGCCGTGGTAGTCGGAGATGGTGGCGATCCCGCCCGCCGCCGCCTGCACCAGCGGGACGCCGGTGGAGGCCATGGTGCGGGCCACCTGGGTCGAGGGCGGCGTGACGCCGTGGTCCACCGAGCTGGCCAGTACGGCGTCGAAGAGCCGGGCCTCCGCCTCGACGGGCAGCCGGCCCATCACGGCCAGGAAGGCCACCGAGGTGAAGGGGACCGCCCCGATGAGCTCGTCGAGGGCGTACCCCCTCAGCGTCAAGCGGTTCGGCTCCACCCGGGTGATTTTGGTGATCCACTTCTCACCCACGCGACCTCCGATCGGTGTTGACGGAACACTTTAGCCGCCGACGCGGCCGCCCTCGATGACGTGGGGCTCGTTGGCGGGCTCGATGCCGAGCTCGGAGAGAATACGCGGGATGTCGGCGAAGGTTTTGGCGATGCGGGCCCCGGCGCCCTCGAGAGCCTCAAGTTTGCTATCGGCCGTGCCCATGCGCCCCTCGACGATGGCTCCGGCGTGGCCCATGCGTTTTCCGGGCGGGGCGAAGACGCCGCCGATCATGGCCACCACCGGCTTCTTCATCGCCCGGACGGCCGGGGCGGCCAGCTCCTCGTAAATCCCGCCTATCTCACCGGTGATGACCACGGCGTCGGTCCCGTCGTCGGCGTCGAAGAGCGGCAGGAGGTCGTTGTAAGTCGAGCCCAGAACCGGATCGCCGCCCATCCCCACGCAGGTTGATTCGCCGTAGCCCGACCGGGTCAGCGTGTCGGCGATGTAGTAGGTGATGGAGCCGGAGCGGGAAAGTGTGCCGACGCGGCCCCGCTCGAAGGCCAGCGGAGGGATGATGCCCACGTTGCAGCGGCCCGGGGAGATGACCCCCGCCGTGTTGCCCCCGAGGACCCGGGTGCCGCTCTTCTCGCTCTCCTCGCGCAGGCGGAGCATGTCGTGGACCGGGATGTGCTCGGGGACGACGACGACCAGTCTCATGCCGGCGCGGCAGGCCTCCACGGCGGAATCCAAAACGTAGCGGGCCGGGAGGAACAGGACGCTCACGTCGGCCCCGGTGGCCTCCACCGCATCGGCCACGGTGTCGAAGACCGGTACCCCTTCGACCTCCTGGCCGCCCTTGCCGGGGGAGGTGCCGGCGACGACGCGGGTGCCGTAGGAGAGCATCCGGGAGGCGTGGAAGCGGCCGGTCTTGCCGGTGATGCCCTGGACCAGGACGCGGGAGTTCTCGTCTATGAGGATGGCCACGGGGCTCCCCCTGGTTGAAATTGACGGCGGTGAAGGTAGCAGAGGCGGGCTTTCAAGTCAACCGGCCCGGTCCCACCCGAGGAGCCCATGACACGTGTGGCAGCCGGGTCTTGCAGGTCATCGTCGTTCAACGGCCGTCAGCGGGGTCTCCAAACCCTCCCGTGCATCAAAAAACGATGCTGTTAAAAAAGACGCCCCCTCCGACGTCTCCGCAGTGAGTTATCCTTGCAAGCCCTCCCTCACCCCTGCACCGGGGGGACCGGTGGGCATTAAAAAAACGCCCGACCGGACGTGCCTGGAATATCGCAGCGGATGCGATCCGCAATACCGCAGGCAACATTAAAAGACGCCCGACCAGACGCGCCCGGCGACCGGCCGCTACTCCTCCGGCTCCTCGGGGACCTGGATGGGCAGGGTCACCTCGGCCATGAGGCTATCGGGCAGGCCCTCGGTGCCCCAGTTCAGGAAGTAGTCGCAGGCGGTGCCGGTAATCTCGAAGCCGGCCTTCTCGGCCCAGGCGGCGAGCTCCTCGTGCTCCCAGGCGCGTGTTTCGGACCAGGGGCCGCTGGTTTCCAGGTAGGCCACCAGCCGCTCGGGGAGATTCTGGGTCGAGAGGTCCCCCCAGGGGTTGACCTCGGACGACACGCACACCCCGACCTGGTACCGGGCGCGGCCGTCGTCCCCCTTCCCGAGGTAGCGGATGAAGGGAGGGCCGGCCGGGGCGACCCCGTGGGCGGCGAGCTCCGTGTCCAGCCCGGCGAGGGCGTCCATGCCGTCGGTGTACTCCCCCGTCCGCTCCCGGAGGAGGGCGGAGGCCGACTGGAGGTACATGGTGCTGAACTCGAGGACCGGTTCGACCGTGTCCGTCGTCCGCTCCGTCTCCGGCTCCTCCGACTCGCACGCGCAGAGTGCCGCCAGAAGCACCGACGCCGCGACCACTATGGACCAACGTGAGCGCAAGGGTCCTCCTTATCCGCAGAGGGTATGGTAGCGGGACCGGTGCCGGCTGTCAAGAGCCCAAAAGGGCGACCCGGTGGACCGCCTTAAAAAGGCGTCGAATGCGACTGCGGTTTTTTTCGCGGAAAAAGGCGGCCCGGTGGACCGCCTTAAACATCCTTAAAGCGCGGATCAGTAATCCTCGTAGGCGGACTTGATGAGGCCCCAGGTCTGCCAGGCCACGCCGCCGCCGTCCCCCGCGGGCTCGGTCAGGAAGGGGACGAAATCCACCTCGCCCAGGACGCTGCGGTCGTGGTAGTCGAAGATATTCTGGGCAATCTCCATCTCGTCCACGGAATCCCACCAGTTCTCGGTGGCGTCAATGTTGTAGATGGAATCGTTCACCAGGTTGTAGGGGTAGTTGTCGAAGAGGTTGTTCTGGTTGATGGTGGCCGCGCAGTCCATGAGGTTGATCCCGCCCTGGTAGGGCAGCCCGGAGCCGTTGCCCACGATGGTGCAGCCGAAGATGTCCGGCGGGGTGCCGCCCACGATGCCGATGCCGTGGACCGAGCAGTTGGTTATCTCGAGCCCGGTTATGGACGACGACATGGAGGAGCTGACGGTCATATTCCACAGAAGGAGGCCCTCTTTGGCGTATTCGAGGCGGCAGTTCTCTAAAATCACCGGGTTGTCGCCCTCGACCACGATGGCGCCCCAGTCACCGGGGAACGGTATCTGTTCGTTTGAGGTGAAGACGATGGGCCAGCCGGGGGTTCCCTCGGCGATCAGAGAGCCGTGGATGACGATGATCTCGGCGCCGTCCCAGCGGCCGCCGTCGTGGCTCACCTTGTCGAAGCGCACGGTGACGCCGTCCTCGATGCGCAGCGTGGCCCCGTTGGTGACGTACAGGTTGCCGTAGACCACGTACGGGGAACCGGAGATGTCCCAGACGGTATCCTCGGTGATATCCTCCTGGAGGATGGCCGTGAACCCGGCCGACGTCGCCCCGGCGAGGGCGAGCCCGAAGAGAACGGTCCAAAACGCTTTGGGCATGACTAACACCACCCTTCACCCCCATCGGGGGCGAGCAGGTTGTGGAAAGCCCGTTCAATGTAGCACTTCCCGAGCTCTCAGTCAAGCCCCCCGTGGCGCCGGAGCATCTCGAGGACCGCCGACCACAGCTCCTGGCGCCCTGCGCCGGTAACCGCCGAGAAGGGGATGGGCATCTCCCCGAGCGCGCGGCGGTGTTCGGCCAGGGCTTGCCGGAGGCGGTTGCGGGAAAGCTTGTCGGCCTTGGTCGCCGCCACGACGGCGGGAACCCCCAGGGCTCCCAGCCACTCCCGGGCGGCGACGTCGCTCTCCAGACCGGGGTGGCGGGCGTCAACGATCTGCACCGCGCCGGCGCGTGACGGCCGGGAGGCGGCCAGAATGGCGCACGCCAGCTCGTCGAAGCGCTCCTCTTCGGACTTCGGCGCCCGAGCGTAGCCGTAGCCCGGCGTATCCACCAGGCGCAGGTCGGTAAAGCCCCGCCCCGTGCGCAACTGGACCTGGTAGAAATTCAAAAGCCGGGTCTTGCCCGGCGTGGAGCTGGTGTAGGCCAGACGCTTCCGGCCCACGAGGTTGTTGATGAGGCTGGACTTGCCCACGTTGGAGCGACCGAGGAGCGCTATTTCCGGCACCACGGGTTCCGGGAGGCCGTCCGGCGAGGCCGCGCTCGTGACGAACTCGGCCCGGAGCACGCGGTATTCAGCCATCCCGTCCCCCGGCCCGCGGTCGGCTAATCCCAGGCCACCTTTTCGGTGGAGAAAAAGTCAAATCAGACGCCCATCCAATCCCCGGGCCCGCGCAATTTAATCGTGCTCCTCGAGCTCCTCTTCGGGAATCACCGGTTCGCCCTCCTCCTTTTCGACTTCGGTCTCCTCCTCGTCGGGCTCATCGGCGGACCCGTCGAAAACCTCGAATTGGAGGGCCGTTCCTCCGGGCGCCTTCTCCACCTCTTCCTGCGGCTCGGCGGTGTACTTGACCTCCGCCGCGGTTTCGTAGACTGCCTCGGAGTGCAGGCCGGTGCCGGCGGGAATCAGCCGCCCCACGAGCACGTTCTCCTTCAGACCGCGGAGGAAGTCCCGCTTACCCGCCACGGCGGCCTCGGCCAGGACGCGGGTCGTGTCCTGGAAGCTGGAGGCCGACAGGAAGCTCACCGTGGACAGGCTGGCCTTGGTGATTCCCTGAAGCACGGGATGGGCGGTGGCCGGTCTCCCCCCCTCCTCGATGACGGCCCGGTTCTCGTCCCGGTAGGCGTGGCGGTCCACCAGCTCGCCCGGAAGGAAGCGCGTGTCACCGATGTCGTCTATCTGCACCCGGCGGAGCATCTTGCGGACGATGACCTCCATGTGCTTGTCGTTGATGGAGACTCCCTGGAGCCGGTAAACCTCCTGGATCTGGTTGACCAGGTACTCCTGCACGATGGTCGAGCCCTTCACCGCCAAAAGGTCGTGGGGGTTGATGTCCCCCTCGGTCAGGGGATCGCCGGCCTGAACCTCGTCACCCTCGAAAACGATGACGTGTTTGCCGAAGGGCACGAGGTACTCCCGCTCTTCAACCTCGTTGGCAACCTTGATCGAACGCTTGCCCTTCTTGGGCTGGCCGAAGGAGACGCGGCCGTCTATCTCGGTGATGGTGGCGGGATTCTTGGGCTTGCGGGCCTCGAGGAGCTCGACGACCCGGGGCAGGCCGCCGGTGATGTCCGAGGTCTTGCCCCACTCCAGCGGGATCTTGGCCAGCACGTCGCCGGCCTTGACCTCCTCGTCGTGGTGGGACAGGAGGTAGGCGCCGATGGGCACCGAGTAAACCTCCTCCTTGTCATTCTCGCCGTGGACTAAAATCTGGGGGTGGAGCTTCTTGTCCTTGTATTCGGTGATGACGCGCTGGATGCGTTCCGAGGACTCGTCGAGCTCCTCGGCCATGGTCACGCCGTCCAGGATGTCCACGAACTCCACCATACCCTCGATGGTGGAAAGAATCGGGCTGGTGTAAGGCTCCCAGGCCAGGAGGATGTCACCCCGCTTGACTTTCTGGTCGTGCCCGGCCCGGACCTCGGCCCCGTAGGGCACGTCGTACTTTATGAGCTCGTTGCCCTCGTCGTCGTAGAGGACGATGTGGCCGTTGCGGCTGTTGGCCAGGCGGTGGCCCTCCTGGTTGACGATGGTGTCCAGGTTGTGCAGCTCGACGCGGCCGGGGCGGCGAGCCTCGGCGTGGGTCTGCTGGATGATCCGACTCGCGGTGCCGCCGATGTGGAAGGTGCGCAGGGTGAGCTGGGTGCCCGGCTCGCCGATGCTCTGGGCGGAGATGACGCCCACCGCCTCCCCGATGTCCACCAGCTTACCCGTGGCCAGGTTCGCCCCGTAGCACAGGGCGCACACCCCGTGCTCCGCCTCGCAGGTCAACACCGAACGAATCTTCACGCGCTCCAAGCCGGAATCCTCGATGATGAGCGATTTTTCCTCGCCGATCAGCTCGCCGGAGTGCGCGAGGACCTCGTTGGTCACCGGGTGGTAGATGTCGTCGAGCACCACCCGCCCGAGGATGCGGTCCGACAGGGGCTCGATGATTTCGTCGCCCTCGTGGAGGGCCTCGATGTCTATCCCCCGGATCGTCTCGCAGTCGTGGAGGGTGACGATGGTGTCCTGGGCCACGTCCACCAGCCGGCGGGTGAGGTAGCCGGCGTCGGCGGTCTTCAGGGCCGTGTCGGCCAGCCCTTTCCGGGCGCCGTGGGTGGAGATGAAGTACTCCAGAACCGACAGGCCGTCGCGGAAGTTGGCCAGAATCGGCTCCTCGATGATCTCGCCGATGGAGCCGGTGACCTTCTTCTGGGGTTTGGCCATCAGGCCGCGCATCCCGGCTAGCTGTCGTATCTGCTGGCGACTGCCCCGCGCCCCCGAGTCGGCCATCATGAAGATGGGGTTGTAGCCCCCGTGGTTCCGCGACAGGGTGAGGAACATCTGGTCGGCAACGTGGTCCGTGGCGTCGGTCCAGGCGTCAATGACCATGTTGTAGCGTTCACCGTTTGAAATCTCGCCCCTTTTGTAGTCCCGGGTCACCCGCTTCACCGCCTCCTCGGTCTTGTGAATGATGACGGGCTTCTCTTCGGGGATGACCATGTCGTCAATCCCCACGGTGAGACCCGACTGGGTGGCGAACCGGAATCCGGCCCACTTGAGGTTGTCCAGCAGCTCGACGGTCAGGTCCTCGCCGTAATGCTTGTAGCATTCGCCGACGAGCTTCGTTACGGCGCTCTTCTTCATCAGCTGCGACTCCCAGCGCATCCGGGGCGGCAGGAGCTGGTTGAAGAGCACGATGCCCACGGTGGTGTAGACTCGGCCCTCGCCCGAGAGGTCCTCCGGGAGAACCTGCCAGTCGGGGTCGCGCCGGACCAGAACGTCCTCGTGGAGGTCCAGCATTCCCAGGTCGTAGCCGAGCCTGACCGCGTCTATGTTCGGGAATCGGCGGCACTTCTCCGGCGGGGTGCGTTCCAGCTTCGGCTTCGTCATGTAATACACGCCCAGGACCATGTCCTTGGTAGGCGTGGCCAAGGCCGAGCCGTTGGCCGGGGAGAGGATGTTGTGCGTGGCGAGCATCAACAGGCGCGACTCGAGCTGGCTTTCCACGGAGAGCGGCACGTGGACCGCCATCTGGTCGCCGTCGAAGTCGGCGTTGAACGCGGTGCAAACCAGGGGGTGGATGCGGATGGCCTCCCCCTCGACCAGCACCGGCTGGAAGGACTGGATGCCGAGGCGGTGCAGGGTCGGCGCGCGGTTGAGCATCACCGGGTGGTCCTGGATGATCTCCTCCAGGATGTCCCACACCTCGGGCGAGACTTGGTCCAGGAGCTTTCGGGCGCTCTTGACGGTGTGGACGATACCCGCCTGCTCGAGGCGCATGATGACGAAGGGGCGGAAGAGCTCCAGGGCCATACGCTTGGGGATGCCGCACTGGTGGAGTTTGAGCTCCGGGCCGACCACGATCACCGAGCGGCCTGAGTAGTCCACCCGCTTGCCCAAGAGGTTCTGGCGGAACCGGCCCATCTTGCCCTTGACCGTGTGGGAGAGGGACTTGAGGGGCCGGTTGCCGGAGCCGCGCACGGCGCGCCCGCGACGGCCGTTGTCGAAGAGCGCGTCCACGGCTTCCTGCAGCATCCGCTTCTCGTTGCGCAGGATGACCGCCGGAGCCGACAGCTCCTTCAGGCGACGCAGACGGTTGTTGCGGTGGATCACCGAGCGGTAGAGGTCGTTCAGGTCGCTGGTGGCGAAGCGCCCCCCGTCCAGGGGGACCAGGGGCCGCAGCTCGGGCGGAATCACCGGGATGACGTCGAGGATCATCCACTCGGGCCGGTTGCCGCTCTTGCGGAAGGCCTCGGCGATGCCCAGCCGCTTGAGGATGCTGTGCCTCGCCTGCTTCGAGGAAGCCGCCTCCAGCTCAGCCCTGAGGTCGGTCACCAGGTCCTCGAGGTCTATGGCGGTGAGCATTTCCCGGATGACCCCGGCCCCCATGTCGGCCTCGAAGTCGTAGCTGAAGGCCGCCCGCGCTTTCTGGTACTGCTCCTCGGTCAGAAGTTGCTTGTACGAAAGGGGCGTCGAGCCCGGGTCGGTGACGATGTAGCTCTCGTAGTAGAGCACCCGCTCCAGGTCCCGGGTGGAGATGTTCAACAGGGTGGCCACCCGGCTCGGGGTGCCCTTGACGTACCAGATGTGGGCCACCGGCACCTCGAGCTCGATGTGCCCCAGCCGCTCCCGCCGGACCTTGGCCAGCGTCACCTCGACGCCGCAGCGGTCGCAGATGACCCCCTTGTTCTTCACCCGCTTGTACTTGCCGCAGAAGCACTCCCAGTCGCGGGTGGGCCCGAAGATGCGCTCGCAGAAGAGACCGTCCTTCTCCGCGCGCAGGGTGCGGTAGTTGATGGTCTCCGCCTTCTTCACCTCTCCGTTGGACCAGGAGCGGATGGTCTCCGGCGAGGCCATGGTGATGCGGATCTTGTTGAAACGGTTCGTCTTCGCCGGTTGAAAGGGCGATATGGCCGTGTAGCTCATCAATCCCTCTTCTGGCTCGTCAGGCGATTAAAAACATTTTCGTCAGGTTGAGTACCACGTCAACTTTGCGGTTTGGAACCGTCACTCCTCCAGCTGCATGTCCAGGCAGAGCCCCATCAATTCGCGCCGCAGCACGTTGAAGCTCTCGGGTATGCCGGGCTCCGGCGTGTTCTCGCCCTTGACGATGGCCTCGTACATCTTCGACCGGCCCGGCACGTCGTCGGACTTGACGGTGAGAAGCTCCCGCAGGGTGTGGGCGGCGCCGTAGGCCTCGATGGCCCAGACCTCCATCTCGCCGAACCGCTGCCCGCCCATCTGCGCCCGGCCGCCCAGCGGCTGCTGGGTGACGAGGGAGTACGGGCCGATGGACCGCGCGTGGATTTTCTCCTCGGCCAGGTGGGAGAGCTTCATCATGTACATGTAGCCCACGGTGACGGGGGAATCGAAGGGCTCCCCGGTCTTGCCGTCGTAGAGGACGCTCTTGCCGTCCTCGGGCAGCCCGGCCTCCCGGAGCAACTCCTTCACCTCTTCCTCGGTGGCCCCCTCGAAGACGGGCGTGGCCACGTAGCGCTCGAGCTCGCGCGACGCCCAGCCGAGGTGGGTCTCCATAATCTGTCCCACGTTCATCCGGCTCGGCACGCCCAGGGGGTTCAGCACCATCTGAATGGGCGTCCCGTCGGGCATGTAGGGCATGTCCTCCTGGGGCACGACGATGGAGACGACGCCCTTGTTTCCGTGGCGCCCGGCCATCTTGTCGCCCACCGAGAGGCGGCTCTTGCGGGCCACGTACACCTTGACGATGGAGTAGATGCCAGGGGGAAGCTCGTCGCCGCGCTCGATGCGGTCAATCTTTATCTTGGTTTGCAGGTCCACCCTGGCCTTCATCTCCTCGTATCGGTCCAGGGTGTCCACGATGCGCTCGGCGAAGTCAACGTCCACCTCGATGAGCTCGTCCACGATGTCCTGGGCCTTGGCGCGGGCCTCGGTGGCCTTTATCTTGGGCCACTTCTCGACGAGAAGCCGCTTGAGGGCGTACCCCTCTTCCTTCTCCAGGCGCGCCAGCTCCTCCTCCTTGTACCGCTTGTAGTCCTCGATGGAGTCGAGCTCGCTCTCGGTGAGGTGGTCCGAGCGCTCTTTGGATTTTCGGGAGAAGGTCTTGACGCCGATTATCTTGCCCTCGAGTCCGGGAGGTGCCTTGAGGGAGGCGTCGCGAACGTCCTTGGCCTTCTCGCCGAAGATGGCCCGCAACAGGCTCTCCTCGGGGGTCAGCTCGGTCTCGCCCTTGGGAGCGACCTTGCCGACGAGGATGTCGCCCGGCTTTACGCTGGCGCCGACGCGGATTATCCCCGCCTCGTCCAGGTTGCGCAGGCTGTCGGCCGAGACGTTGGGGATGTCCGCGGTAATCTCCTCGCGGCCGAGGTTGGTCTCCCGGCACTCTATCTCGTACTCCTCGATGTGGATGGAGGTGAAGTTGTCGTCCTGTACCAGCTCCGCGGAGATGATGATGGCGTCCTCGTAGTTGTAACCGTACCAGGGGATGAAGGCGACCAGGACGTTGCACCCCAGGGCCAGCTCACCGCCGGCCGTGGCCTGGCCGTCGGCCAGCACGTCCCCCACCTTCACCTTCTGACCCGTGGAAACGATGGGCTTCTGGTTGATGCAGGTGTCCTGGTTCGAGCGCACGTAGCGCTTCAGTTCGTAGACATCGCGCTCGAAGAGGCCGGTGTACTCGTCCACGTCCTTGGTCTCGACCTCGATCCGGGTGGCGGAGACGTAAAATACGGTGCCGGGCCGCCGGGCGATGATCAGGACCCCCGAGTCCCGGGCGGCAATCTCCTCCACGCCGGTGCCCACCAGGGGAGACTCGGTGGTCATGAGGGGCACCGCCTGGCGCTGCATGTTGGAGCCCATCAGGGCCCGGTTGGCGTCGTCGTGCTCCAGGAAGGGGATGAGGGAGGTGGATATGCTGATCACCTGCTTCGGGCTCACGTCCATGTAGGTGACTTCGGTGGGCTTGACGCGGATGAACTCGCTCTGGAAACGGGCGAGGACCAGGTTGTCCGTGATCCGCCCCTCGTCGTCCACCTCCACGTTGGCCTGGGCGACGATCAGGTTCTCCTCCTCGTCCGCCGAGAGGTACTCTATCTCATCGCCTACATTCCCGTTCACCACTCGTCGGTAGGGGGTCTCGATGAGGCCGAAGGAGTTGATGCGGGCGTAGGTGGAAAGGGAGCTGATCAGGCCGATGTTCGGCCCCTCCGGGGTCTCGATGGGGCATAGCCGCCCGTAGTGGGTGTAGTGGACGTCACGCACCTCGAAGGTGGCGCGGTCGCGCGAGAGACCACCGGGGCCCAGTGCCGAAACGCGCCTCTTGTGGGTCAGCTCGGAGAGCGGGTTGACCTGGTCCATGAACTGCGACAGGGCCGAGGAGCCGAAGAACTCCTTTATGGCCCCGGTGAGCGGCTTGGAGTTGATGAGATCCGAGGGCATGCACCGGCCCGGTTCCTGGACGGCCATGCGGTCGCGGGCGACGCGCTCCAGGCGGGCGATGCCCACGTGGCACACGTCCTCCAAGAGCTCGCCCACGCTGAGCACTATACGGTTCCCCAGGTGGTCAATGTCGTCGGTGGAGGCGCCCGGGTCGCCTCCCCGCAGCTTCAACAGGTAGCGGCAGGTCTCGATGATGTCGTCCCGGTCCAGGCGGTGCTCCTCCAGGGGCAGGCTCATCTTCAGCTTGTCGTTGAGCTTCTTGCGACCCACGTTGCCCAGATCGTAGCGGCGCACGTTGAAGAAGAGAGTGTTGAAGAACTTCACCGCCGCCTCGGTGTTGGGCGGCTCCCCGGGACGCAGCAGGGTGTAGACACGCAGGGCCGACTCCACCTTGGAGGGCATGGAGTCCTTCTCCAGGGTGTTGCGGATGACGGAGAACCAGATGGTGTCGGGCTCGGGGATGACCCTTACCGCCTCGATGCCCGCCTCGGCGAGCTGTGTGAATATCTCCGGGGTGATCTCCCGGTCGGCCTCGACCAGAAGCTCGCCGGAGCTCATGTCTATGACGTCCTCGAGGGAGATGGCGCCCAGGAGCCGCGCGCTGTCGGTGATCGGCACCAGATCGGGCAGCAGCCGGACGTGGCGGATTCCCACCTCGACCAGGGTCTGGTAGACCTCTTCGTCTATCCGTGTCCCGTACTCGAACAGGACGTCGTCGGGGTTCTTGGATTGGGGGTCGAAAATTTTGGTGGCCAGGGCGCCGCCGACGATCCGCTTCTTATCCCCGACGGGGATGGGGTTGCCCGAGGCGAAAATCGCCAATATCTCCGCGTTCGACGCATACCCCAGCGCCCGCAGGAACGTGGTGATGAGCATCTTGCGCTTGCGGTCAATGGAGAGGTACATCACGTCGTTGGCGTCTATGGAAAAGTCCAGCCACGAGCCGCGGACGGGGATGATCCGGGAAGAGTAGAGCTTGCGGCCTCCGGGCTGCTGGTCCTCCTTGAAGAAGACTCCGGGCGAGCGGTGGAGCTGGCTGACCACGACCCGCTCCGCGCCGTTGATGATGAACGTACCCGAGTCGGTCATCATCGGCAACTCGCCCAGGTACAGCGTCTCCTCCCGCTTGTCTATGAGCTGGCGGTCCTCCTTGTGCTTGCGGTCAACCGAGTACACGTCGAGGCGGAAGGTGACCTTCAAAGGAGCCCCGTAGGTCATGTCCCGGTCTTTGCACTCCTCGACCTCGTACTTGGGCAGGTCGAGCTTGTAGCGCACGAATTCGAGGCGGAAAACGCCCGAGGGGTCCTCGATGGGGAACACCCGCTCGAAGGCGTACTGCAGGCCCTGACGGAGGCGTTTGGACGCCGGGACGCCCTGCTGCAGGAAGTTGTTGAAGCTGTCACGCTGCACCTGCAACAGGTTGGGGAGCTCCATGGCGATGGGGAGCTTGGCGTAGGAGGTGCGGTGGGTCCGTGGGTACTTCCCATTTTTACCGTAGAAAGCTTTTCCCTTCGGGCGCAGATACCCTGCGGACGTGGACATTTCTGCGGACGCGGATTTACCTTCGGCCGCAGATTTACCTTCGGTCGCAGGGGCCGGGGTTTTCTCGGGCATGGGCTCTCCCAAGTCGTTTGTAACCACTGGTGGGGCACGCGTGAGGGTCGCGAACTGAATGGACTTGTAGGAAGGCGCGCGGAAGGCGGGCGCAAACCCAGAGCCCCGGATGCGGCGTAAGTCGCACTTCCCGGGGCCTGGCAGGATTTATTTAGCCCGATGGATTCTACCCAAAGCGGTGGTATGGCTCGTCGGCCATCCCCCGTTACGCATAAAACCTCAATCGCCCCGCTTTTACCTTCGGTCGCAGGGGCCCCATCGGCCGATGTTTTCCCTTCGGGCGCAGTCATACCATCAGCCGTATTTGCGCCGGGGTGTCACCGGAGTCTCGCGGGCCGCGCCGGAGTTCCCCTTCCGCACAAGCGGTGTATTATACACAAATCTGGTCCGTTTGACCAGATTTTTTGCATTATCTGTGCCTGAAATGATAAGTGAAGTTTTTACAAACTGTTGCGCTGAAAAATAAGGCATACAACGGCCATGAGGCGCGCCCGGAGAACCGGACGCGCCCGACCTCCGACCGTTACTTGATCTCGACGATGCCCCCGGCGCCCTCGATCTGCTCCTTTATCTTGGCGGCCTCTTCCTTCTCGATACCCTCCTTGACGGTCGAGGGTGCGCTCTCCACGAGCTCCTTGGCCGCCTGGAGACCGAGGCCGGTTATCGCCCGAACCTCCTTGATGACCTGGATCTTTTTATCGCCGTAGCTGGAGAGGATGACGTTGAACTCGGTCTTCTCCTCCTCTTCGGCGGCCGCGCCGGCCGCGGCGCCCGAAGCGGCTGCCACGGCGACGGGAGCGGCGGCGGTGACGCCCCACTCCTCCTCGAGCTCCTTTACCATTTCGGCGAGCTCGACGACGGTCATTTTACCCAGGGCCTCTTTGATTTCCTCTTTGCTCATCTTTCGCTCCTTAGCAAAACAAAAGATTCTTTCACCGTCCGGCACTTGATAGCCGGGGCGTAACTTCTTCTCTAGGGCCCTTCCTGGGCGGCCTTTGCCGCGAGCACGCGCACGAACGAAGCGGGAACCTGGTTCAAAAGGCTCAAGAAGCTCGCCATGGGCGCCAAGAACAGCCCCAAGGTTTTGGCGCGCATCTCGGGCAGGGGCGGGCACTTCGACAACTCCACGACACTCTGAAAATCGAGTATCTTGTCGAAAAGCCAGCCGCCCCGGATTTCCAGCTTGTCCTCGTATTCCTTGTTGAAACCGACCAGCACCCGGGAAAGCTCGACGGGGTGCGTCGTCGTGGCCAAGGCCGTGGGCCCGTCCAAAAGGGGCAGGGCCGCCTCGCGCCCGAGCGAGCCCAGGGCTAACTTGGTCAGCGTGTTCTTGACCTGTCGCAAACGGGAGTCGCTGCCGCGCACGCGCCGCCGGAGCTCCGTCGTCTCGGCCACGGTCTGGCCGATCATGTTGACGAAGAGGGCGCAGTCGGCCGACGAGAGGGTCTCGGTCAGCTCTGCAACGACGGTTCTCTTCTCCTCGCGGGTCACCTGCACTCCTTGCTCAAACGTGGATATCCTCCACGCTGATTTTCGGATCGACCTTGACGCTGGGCCCCATGGTGCTCGAGACGTGGATGCTCTTGATGTACCGGCCCTTGACCGAGGCCGGCCGCAGGCGGACGAGCGTGTCCAACAGGCTCATCGCATTGCGGGCGAGTGCGTCCACGTCGAAGGAGACCTTGCCGACTTGGGCGTGCACTATGCCGGCCTTGTCCACGCGGAAGTTGATCTGACCGGTTTTTAAAAGAGCGATGGCCTTGTCTATCTCGAAGGTCACCGTACCGTCTTTGGGTGAAGGCATCAGCTTCTTCGGACCGAGGATCCGCCCCAGCTTGGCCAGGGATTTCATCTGATCCGGCGTGGCCACCACCTTGTCGAACTCGATCCAGCCGTTCTGGATTTTCTCGATGATTTCATCGTCGCCGATGATGTCGGCGCCGGCGTCCCTGGCCTCCTGCAGCTTCTCGCCGCCGACGAAGGCCAGCACCGTGACCTTGCGTCCCAACCCGGCCGGGGCCGGGCAGGAGCCGCGGATGTTCTCCTCGGCTTTGCGCGGGTCAACGCCCAGTCGGATCGCGATGTCACAGGTGGCGTCGAATTTCTCGACCGCCATCTCCTTGACCAGCACCAGGGCGTCCCTGAGCAGAACAGGTTCCCGGGGAACCCTCTGGCTCATCTCCCGCATCCTCTTGCCGGTGGGCATTCCATCTCCTAGAGCGGACTCCGAAGGGTCGGGTCCGCGGAATCGTCGTTGTCGGCCCGGGCGGCGTACGCGCTATCTGCGGCCGTAGATCAATCACCCCTCGATCTCGACCCCCATGGACCGCGCCGTGCCCGCCACCATCTCCATGCAGGCCTCGATGGTGTGGCAGTTGGAGTCGGGCATCTTGATCTCGGCGATCCTGCGCAGCTGGGCCTGGGTGAGCGCGCCGACCTTCTCGCGGTTCGGCTCGCCCGAACCCTTGGCCAGCTTCACGTACTTTTTGATCAAGACGGCCGCGGGGGGGGTCTTGAGCTCGAAGGTGAAGCTCCGGTCGGCGTAAATGGTGATCAACGCGGGGATCACCAGGCCGGCCTGATCGGCGGTCTGGGAGTTGAAGGCCTTGCAGAACTCGCCGATGTTGATGCCGTACTGGCCCAACGCCGGTCCGACCGGCGGCGCCGGAGTGGCCGCGCCGGCGGGACACTGGAGCTTGATTACCGCCAGAACCTTTTTCTTAGCCATGCCTTTTCACTTGAGGTTTCGGCCCGACCCCGGGGCGTCCCCCGCGGTCCGAGCCCGTTTGCCCCGGCGGCGGCGCGAGAGACACCGTCCCGGAGACCCGTCGGGGATGTCCCCGGCGGCCGGGGGATGCCAGACACACCCCCCGTGAATTTCAACGGCCCGTCTACGTCTTTACGAGATGGCCGATATCTATTTCGATCTGGGTCGCCCGGCCGAAAACCGTGACGGCGACGTGGACCTTGTGGCGGTCCGCCATGACCTCCTCGACGATTCCGTCGAAGTTGGCGAAGGGCCCGTCGGTGATCCGCACCTGGTCGCCGTGGGAGAATGGGACATCCTTGATCCGCTCGGTCTTCGACTCCTCGGTGTGGAGGACGCGCGCCACCTCTTCCGAATCCAGGGGGGCGGGGTCGCGTCGTCCGCCCACGAAGCCACGCACGCCCGGCGTGCTGATGACCAGGTTGGTCACCGCGATGAAGTCGCGGTCGTCGGCCTTCTCCAGCTCGTGGTCCCGGCCGACCATCTGGAAGATGACGTAGCCCGGGAAGTAGGGGCGCGAAGTCTTCGCGCTGCGACCGGAACGCTGGACGAGCACGTCCTCCGAGGGCACCACGACCTCCCCGAAGAGGTGGGGGATGTCGGAGAGCTCGATCCTGCGCCGGAGGTTGCCCAGCACCTTCTTCTCGTGGCCCGAGTACACGTAAACCGCGTACCAGAAGAGCTTCTTGCCCTCGGCGGTGTGCGTGGGCGGACCGGTCTCGGCGGCGGCCTCTTCGGTCGCCTCGAGCGCGGTATCCCCCTCAACCGGTCTTTCGGCCTCGTCGGTCATATCGGTCAGCGTTGGCTCAGAATCCAGTCTATGAGCTTGGACATCCCGAAATCGAACACCCCGATGAGCACGGCCAGAAAGGCGCTCATGGCGATGATGATCAGGGTGGAGGAGAAGACCTCCCGCCGCGTGGGCCAGGTGACCTTGGAGAGCTCGACCCTCGTCTCGCGGATGAACTTTTTTATCCTGTCAAACATATCTCTCTCGGGCGCGAGGACACCCGCCTCGGTGGGCGGCGTCTAGAGTGGCAGGCCAGGAGGGACTCGAACCCCCAACTTGCGGATTTGGAGTCCGCCGCTCTACCATTAGAGCTACTGGCCTATCTATTACTACGGCGTCAGTCGGGCAACCCGGTACAGCCCGCGGCGGTCGTCGCACGAACGGCTGACCGCGTCCCGCGGCGGGGCCTGGAGCGGGCTAGGGTTTGGCCTCGCGGTGAACCGTCCGCTCACGGTCCCACGGGCAGTACTTTATAAGCTCCAGCTTGCCCTGGTGCTTCTTTTTGTTCTTCGTCAGGGTGTAGTTTTTCCGCTTGCACTTGGTGCATGCGAGAGCGATGATGTCGCGGTTTGAGACCATGCCGGTATCCGACTGTTGCTGCATCCGGTCGAAGTCCCGGCCGGCGCAATAATGGAGCCCTCGACCAGAATTGAACTGGTGACCACCTGCTTACCATGCAGGTGCTCTACCGACTGAGCTACGAGGGCTTGGTATATCCGTCGGTATCCCGGGGTCGTCCCCGGCGGCCAGAGATTATACTAAAGCCGTTCGCGCCCGTGCAACCCCCCCCCGGGGTGGTGGGACCACTCCCGGCCTCGCGATTGAGGGTTGATAACCTTCTCGGGTCAGCGCCGCGGATTTCCCCCCTCAACTAATGGAGCGGGGTGGTGGGACCACTCCCTGTCTCGCGGCTCACAGTTGACGCCGTTCGAAACCTCATCCCCGCGGATTTTCCCCCTCAACTTCTGGAGCGGGGTGGTGGGACCACTCCCGGCCTCGCGATTGAGGGTTGATAACCTTCTCGGGTCAGCGCCGCGGATTTCCCCCCTCAACTTCTGGAGCGGGGTGGTGGGACCACTCCCTGTCTCGCGGCTCACGGTTGACGCCGTTCGAAACCTCATCCCCGCGGATTTTCCCCCTCAACTTCTGGAGCGGGGTGGTGGGACCACTCCCTGTCTCGCGATTGATGGGCCATACCCTTCGAAGGTTCACCGCCGCGGATTTCCCCCCTCAACTTCTGGAGCGGGAAACGGGGCTCGAACCCGCGACCCTCAGCTTGGAAGGCTGATGCTCTACCAATTGAGCTATTCCCGCGCCCACATACCCGATGAATTTCGGTAATTATCGTTAAAAACCGCATCGCTCGCGGCGCTTGCTTTTGAATTTAACGAACCTCTCGTCGCGGAACAGCGGTCCAGCGCGCTGCGCTGGCGTCGCTCGCGGTGGTTGCCCTCGAATTAACCCAGCCTCTCTCCGCGGAGCCGGGGTCCAGCGCCCCGCGCTGGTGCTTCTATCCGTTACTCGAAAAACGGCGTCGCTCGCGGCGGTTGCCCTCGAACTGACCCAACCTCTCCCCGCGGAACCGGGGTCCAGCGCCCCGCGCTGGTGGTGGCGGGGGAAGGATTCGAACCTTCGAAGGCATACACCGACAGATTTACAGTCTGTTCCCTTTGGCCGCTCGGGAACCCCGCCACGGACCGGGCATTATACTCGAAGGACCCGGGTAAAAGCAAGGGTCAATCGCGTGGGGGGGGTTATGGAGCCGAAGGTCGGATTCGAACCGACGACCACCCGCTTACAAGGCGGGAGCTCTGGCCTGCTGAGCTACTTCGGCCCGTCGGCGTCCGAGGCCGAGGGGCAACGGTAATTGAGTCGAACGGGGCGCGGGATGCAAGCCCGACGCGGAGCCCCATCACCACTTGGGCTCCTCCTCGACGACGTAACTGGTGCCGCAGTAGGGGCAGTCCACGTGCACGGCACCGGCCTTTACGGTGACGCTGGACTTGTCCAGGGCCGCCCCGCAGCTCTCGCACTTCAGGCGCTCGATGTGGACGTCGCCGGTGAGGTCAATCTGCTGGTGGATGGTTACCTCGCCGGCCTCCTCACGTTTTTTCCTCGCGGCCCAGCGCGCGGTCAGGGCCAGCACCACCACGCCGATGCCGAGGGTGCCGATTCCGCCGAAGAGCCGCGTGTAAACATACTTGGCGTAGGGGCCGAAGGCGCTCCAGATGAAAATCACGCCGAAGAAAATCAGCACCAGGGCCAGGACGTAGCCGACGTACTTCACGGCGCACCTCGGGGTGATGAATGAGAGGGGCGGCGGGCGGCTCACCCGCAGGTGATGGTAACACAACGAGGGCGGGAACTGTATTTTGTCCCGACGTAGGGGCCGACCGACGGCGCGCCGTTCAGGTCGGCCCGTTTTTTTAAGGTAGCCCTCACCCTTAAGCCCGTGCCTTGCAGGTCTCCCACGGGGAGAGGGGGACCGCGGGCGACCGTGGACGGTCGCCCCTACGTCAAATCGCCGCCGTTCGTAGATGTAGGGCGGGGAATCCTATCCCCGCCGCGTTGACGTTCCCGACTCCGACCCTCACCCCCACCCTCTCCCTAAAAGGGAGAGGGGGTAGCTCCAGCCCTCACTCCGGTTTTCTTAGAGCGACTTTAGCGCCTGGCGGACTATTTCCAGCCCCCGGTCCGCCTGGGCCTCCGTCAGGTTCAGGGGCGGTCGGAAGCGGATGGAGCGCGCCCCGCAGGTGATGGCGAAGAGCCCGCGGTCGTACATCGCCCGCCAGCCCCTGGCTCGCTCCTCGCCCGTGGGGAGGTCGAAGGCGATCATCAGGCCCAGTCCCCGCGCCCCGGTGGCGGCCGTCCCCTCGATGGCCGAGTGGAGCCCCTCGAGGAGGTGCGCGCCGACCCGGGCGGCGTTCTCCACCAGGTGTTCCTCCTCGATGACCTCGAGGTACGCCTGGCAGCGGACCATGTCCACCAGATTCCCGCCGAAGGTGGAGTTGAGGCGGCTCGATCCGGGGACCGTCCCATCGGGCGCCGCCTCGGCGGAGAAGACGTTGTACTTGACGCGGTCCACCTTCTCCCCGGCCATGATTCCGCACACCTGGCTCTTCTTGCCGAAGACGATGATGTCCGGTCGGACGCCCAGGTGCTCCGAGGCCCAGAACTTCCCCGTCAGGCCGAAGCCCGTCTGGACCTCGTCGTGGATGAGCATGGCGTCGGCCTCGTCGGCCAGCTCGCGGAGTTTCCGGTGGAACTCGAAGCGGAAGTGGCGGTCCCCGCCCTCGGCCTGGATCGGTTCGATGATTATCGCGGCGACGCCGTGGGGGTGCTTGGCGAAGGCGGTGCGTATCTCCTCGACCGCCTGCTCCTCCTGCTCGGCGCAGAGCTCCCAGCGCTCCGGCTCGGGGAGGCTGAAGTTGATGCCGGGGGAATTGATGCGGGGCCAGTCGAACTTCGGGTAGTACTTGTACTTGCGGGGGTCGGCGGTGTTGGTGAGCGAGATGGTGTAGCCGGTGCGGCCGTGGAAGGCCTGCTTGAAGTGGATGACGACCAGCTCGTTCTCGTGGGCCTGGGCCTCGGCGTCGTCCCTCCAGACGCCGTCCTCCAGGTTGCGCCTGGTCTTGTAATCGAAGGCGGCCTTCAGGGCGTTCTCCACCGCCAGACCGCCGCCGGAGACCAGGAAGAGGTGCCTGGCGTAATCGGGCATGGCGATGCGCGCCCAGGTCGCCACGAACTCCGCCATCTCCGTGGTGTAAACGTCGGAGTTGGACGGCTTGTTCACCGCCACACAGGCCAGCTTCTTCAGGATGTCGGGCGCGGTGAGTTTTGGGTGGTTGTACCCGATGGGCGAGCTGGCGAAGCAGGTGAAGAAGTCGAGAAGCTCGCGGTTTTGGAGCTTGTCGTAGATGATCGCGCCCTTGGAGCGCTCCAGATCGAAGACCAGGTCGCCGTAACCGTCGGCCAGCATGTACTTCTTCAGGGTGGGGAGGACCTGGTCGGGGGTGAGGTTAATGGACACGTCGCCTCCTTTTTTTAAGAGACCGGCGCGTTGCCGAGGTGGAGGTTGCGGGGCGTAATTTATTGATATTTTTCGGCTAATCCGCCCCAGGTTCCGTAAGCGGGGCCAAGTCTAACGCGGCTGCTTTACCTTGTCAACCCCGCCCAAAGGGACGTTCCGACACCGGCAGCGGGCGCAAAAAAAAGACCCCGCGGGGGCCGTCGGCTGTCCGATCCGGCAATTACCCGCCGATGAAACCGAGGCAGGCGTCAATCCGCGCCAGGGTCTCCTCCCGCCCCACCAGGACGACGGTCTCGAAGAGGCCGATGCCCACCGTTCCGCCGGTGAGCGCCACCCGGACCGGCTGGATGAGCTTCCCCAGCCCCACGCCCAGCTCCTCGGACCGGTTACGGAAGGCCTCCTCCAGGGCGTCGTGCTCGAAGTCCGTCTTCTCGAAAATGCCCTTCGCTACGGTGAGGAGTGTGGACGCGCCCTCTTTGCCCAGGACCTTTTTCACAGCCTCGGGAGCGTAGTCCTTCATTGGGGCGAGGTAGAACGGGCGCACGTAGAAGGCGTAATCGCTGAGAAGCTTGGCCCGGTCGCCGATGCGGTCAATTATCTCCACCAGGCGCTCCCAGCCGTCCCCGTCCTCTATCATGGACAACGGCACCGCACCGGCCTCGTGGAGGAGGGGAAGCGCCCGGCGCGCGCGCTCCTCGGGGGGGAGCATCCGCAGATGCTCGCCGTTGACGTAGCGGCACTTGTCGTAATCGAAGACGGCGGCGGTGTTGGAGATGCGCTCCGTGGAGAAGGCGGCCGTCAGCTCGTCCAGCGTGTAGAGCTCCCGCTCCGTGCCCTCGTTCCAGCCCAGGAGCGCCAGGTAGTTCACCAAAGCCTCGGGGAGGTAGCCCAGGCGGCGGAACTCGGCCAGCGACGTGGCCCCGTGGCGCTTGGAGAGCTTCTGCCGGTCCGGCCCCAGAATCATGGGCATGTGGATGAAGACCGGCGGCTCGTGGCCCAGCGCCCGATAGATGAGAATCTGCTTCGGCGTGTTGGAGATGTGGTCGTCACCCCGCAGAACATGGGTTATGCGCATGGCGACGTCGTCCACGGTGACGGTGAAGTTGTAGAGCGGGTGCCCTTCCGCGACCGACGGCCGGCGCCAGAGGATGAAGTCCTCGATGTCCGCGTCGGCGAAGGAAACACGTCCGCGCTGGGTCGGTTCCACCCAGGCGGTATCTCCCTCCGGGACGGCGAAGCGCACGGCGTAAGGCTCTCCGGCGTCCATGCGGCGACGGGCCTCCCCGCGGTCGAGGTCCCGACAGCGGCCCGAGTAGCGGTAGGCCTCCTTCCGCCTGTGCGCCTCCTCCCGCTCGGCGTCCAGCTCCCCGGGTGAGCAGAAGCAGGGGTAGGCGGCGCCGGATTCCAGGAGCCTCTCCGCGGCCTCCCGGTAGAAGTCGTACCGCTCGCTCTGCAGGTAGGGCGCGCAAGGGCCGCCCACGTCCGGGCCCTCGTCCCAGTCCAGCCCCAGCCAGCGCAGGGCCGCAAGAATCGCCGAGAGCGACTCCGGCGTCGAGCGCTCCACGTCCGTGTCCTCGATGCGCAGGATATAGGTCCCCCCAGTTCCCCGGGCGAGGAGGAAGTTGTAGAGGGCGGTGCGCACGTGGCCCACGTGGAGGTGTCCCGTGGGGCTGGGTGCGAAGCGGACCCGGCAGTTATCGGAAGACAAATCCACTTCTGGCGAACCCCTCTCCCCGACCCGTAGGCGAGCCGTAAGCGAGCTTCCCCCCAGAGGGGGGAGGGAGATAAGGGCGGGCCGCAGCCCGCCCCAAATTTAATCTACCCGCGGACCGTCGGGCTAATAGCCGTAGCCGCCGCCGCCGCCACCACCACCACCACCCTTTTCCTTCTCCTGAGCCGCCTGTTCCGCCTCGGCGTGACGCTGGGCGATTTCGGCCAGAATCTCGTCCAGGTGGTTCTCCACCTCGGCCTGGGCGACCAGTGAATCCACCCAGGCCCGGTAGAAGGAGTTCTTGAGGACCGAGATCATGTCCCCGCGCAGACCCTCCAGGCGGTTGCCGTAAGCCAGGGGCGAGGGCTCGGAGACGCTCTTTCCGCGGACGATGTAGAAACCGTCGCGGTCGCGGACCACGCCCGAGAGCTCGTCGGACTTTAGCTCGAAGGCGGTGCGGGCCGCCACGGGGGCGGTGCCCAGGCCGGGGATGTTTCCGTTCCGGGTTATCTGATCGGCGGAGACGACCTGGTCGCCCAATTCACCGGCGGCGCGGTCCAGACCGACGTTCTTCGCCAGGGCCTCGAGCTCCCCCGCGTGTTTTTCCGCCATGTCCCACGCCTTCTGGTTGAGCACCTTGGCCTCCACCCGGCCCCGGACGTCCTCGAAGGGGTAGGGTTTTTCCGAGGTCCGCTCCAACACGCGCAAGACGTAGAAGTCGTGCTTGAACGCCGCGTCGGGGTCGGTGGGGTCCTCGTGGGTGCGGGCGAGGATGCCGGAGACCTGCCCCGGTTCCAGCTTGAAGGCGGCGTCGCGGAACTGGTTGAATCGGCCTATTTTCGCGTCCACGATGATGGCGTCCTGGGCGAAGGGCCCCGCCCGCTGGACCTCCACGCCGGGGATGAGGGCCGCGGCCTGCTCCAGGCTCTTGCCCTCGGAGAGCGCCTGGGAAAGCGTGCCCTGGAACTTGTCCATGGCGCTGAGCGCCTGGTCCATCCGCAGGCGGTTCTCCAGCTCGGCCCGCATCTCCTCGAAGGTCGGCACGTCCGACTCCCGGCGGATGACGTGCCAGCCGTACGCGGTCCTCACCGGCTCCGGGCTCGTGGCGCCGGGTTCGAGGGCGTAGGCGGCCTCCTCGAACTCGGGGACCATCTCACCGGGCCCGAAGAAGCCCAGGTCCTCGGCGACGACTTCCGGCTGCGCGTCGGTCGGACCGGGGGTTTGGGAGTACTCGTCGAAGATTTTTTCGAAATCGGTCCCGCCCGACGGCGCGCCGTTCAACCGTTCGATGACGGCGGCCGCCCTGGCCCGGGCCGCCTCGACCGTTTTTTCGTCCGCGTCGGGCGGGGTGACGAAGAGGATGTGGCGCACGTGGATTCTGCCGGCGGAGGTCTCCTCTTCCTTCACCTGATCGTAGTAGGCCAGGAGGTTTTCATCGGTGAGCTCCACCCGCGCGTAGAGGTCGTCGAAAACCAGGGCGACGTAGTCCACGCATGCCTGGGCCGGGGCCATGAACTCGTCGGTGTGGGCGTCGTAGTACGCGCGCGTCTCGGCCTCGGCGAGAACGATGTCACCCACGAAGTCGCCGTAGGATATCTTGGTGAAATCGGCGGAGGCGAACTGGTTCGAATCGAGGAACTCGGCGCGCACCATGGGCTCGGGGACGTAAACCGCGTCGAAGATGATGGAGTGGACCTTCTCCACCAGGAGCTGGCGCCCGAGGGTCCGCCGGTACTCATCGTCGTTGGTGCCCTGATCGCGCAGGAAGGCCTCGTAAAGGTTGCGGTCGAAGGCCCCGTTCTCTGTGCGGAAGTAGGGCGCCTGCTCGATGGTCTGGCTGACCTCCTCCTCGGTGACGCCCAGGCCCCACTCCGTGGCCTTCTGCCGGACGACGTAGTCCTCGATTATGAGCTCGATGGCGTCCTGGCCGGCCATATCGCGCAGCGTGGGCTCCACGGACGGGTCGTAGAAATCGCCCATGCGGGAGCGCTCGTTCGCCACGTACCGGCGGAAGAGGCCCTCGGCGAGCTGGTAGTACTCGTAGTACGGAACCTCCTCGCCGTTGACGACGAGGACCATGGGCGACTTTTGGCAGCCGCCGCCCTTGTTGTAGCTCATGCCCCAGGCGAAAACGATGGTCCCCAGAAAGCCGATGATGGCGATCCAGAGAATGGGCTTCATCTTCTCGCGCATGGCGCGCATGACCATCGCAGTACCTCCCGGTTGTGGTGTGACCACTCCAGGCTTCGCGATTTAGGGTTAGTAGCCTTCTTAAGGTCAGCGCCGCGGATTATCCCCGCCAGCTTCTGGAGCGGGGCGGGAGACGTATTGTACCACACCCCCGGGAATAAATGCGCCCCGGGGGTGATGGCGTCCCGGGGAAAAACCGCCTTTTTTTTCGCAAGAAACCGGACCGGTTGAAAACGGCGAAAAGCGTTGACCTTCAAGGGAGTTAATGTTATCATACCCCCTTTAAACAGACCCACGTACCCCCCTCACCCACCCCATCAAACATGACCCTGCGCGAACAGTCCATCCAGAAGGTCTCCGTAGACGAGGAGATGCGCCGGAGCTACCTCTCGTACGCGATGAGCGTCATCGTCGGCCGCGCCCTGCCCGACGTGCGCGACGGCCTCAAGCCGGTTCACCGCCGCCTCATCTACGCCATGCAGGGCCTGGGATTGGCCTCCAACAAGCCGCACCGCAAAGCGGCCCGCATCGTCGGCGAGGCCATGGGCAAGTTCCACCCCCACGGCGACCAGGCGCTCTACGACACCCTCGTGGGCCTGGGCCAGGACTTCACCAGCCGCTACCCCCTGGTGGACCCCCAGGGCAACTTCGGCTCCCTGGACGGCGACCCTCCCGCGGCGATGCGCTACACGGAGGCGCGCCTGAGTAAGCTGGCCGAGGAGATGCTCGCCGACATCGAATCGGACACGGTGGACTTCGTCCCCAACTTCGACAACTCACTCACCGAACCGGTCGTCCTGCCGTCGCGCATCCCGAACCTGTTGATAAACGGCTCCACGGGCATCGCCGTGGGTATGGCGAGCCACATGCCGCCGCACAACCTGGGCGAGGTGTGCCGGGCCCTCGTGCGCTACATCGAAGACCCCGAGGTGAGCCTCGGCGAGTTGATGAAGCTCGTTCCCGGTCCGGATTTCCCGACGGGCGGTGTCATCCTCGGCCGTGAGGGGCTCCTCGAAGCCTACGCCACGGGGCGCGGGAAGTTGACCGTGCGCGGCCGGACGACCGTGGAGGAGCCCAAAAAAGGCAGGGCGCGCATCGTCGTCACCGAAATACCGTACCAGGTGAACAAGTCCCGCCTCGTGGAGCAGATAGCCGACCTGGTGCGCTCGAAAACCGTGGACGGCGTGGCCGACCTGCGCGACGAGTCGGACCGCCGGGGCGTGCGCATCGTGGTGGAGCTGAAGAAAGAGGCGAATCCCGAGATAATCCTCAACCACCTCTACCGGCACACCCAGCTCCAGACCACCTTCGGGGTCATCAACCTGGCGCTGGTGTCGGGCGAGCCCCAGTACCTGAGCCTCGTGGACCTCCTGGGCCGGTTCGTCGAGCACCGGATCGAGGTGGTGGAACGCCGGAGCCGGTACGAGCTGGACCAGGCGAAGCGACGGGCCCACATCGTCGAGGGCCTCCTGGTCGCCCTGGGCGACATGGACCGCATCGTGGCCACCCTGCGCTCCTCCCCGGACACCGCCACGGCGCAGAACCGGCTGATGAGCGGCTGGTCGCTTTCCGAGCCCCAGGCCAAGGCCATCCTCGAGATGCGCCTGTCGCGGCTGGTGGCCCTGGAGCACAAAAAGCTCGCCGACTCCTACGACGAGCTCACCCGGACCATCGCCCGCCTCGAAGAGCTCCTGGGCGACCGGCAGAAAATCAAGAACGTCATCAAAGAGGAGCTCACCGAGGTGGCGAAAAAGTACTCGGACGACCGTCGGACGGGCATCGTCGAGGGCTCCCTGACCGACATGGAAGCGACCGACCTCATCGCCGACGAGAGCACGCTGGTGGCGCTCACCCGTGAAGGCTACGTCAAGCGGATGCAACCCGACACCTACCGGGCCCAGGGTCGGGGCGGCGTCGGGGTCACCGGCATCCAGACCAAGGAGGAGGACTTCGTCGAGCAGCTCTTCATCGCCCGGACCCACGACTACCTGCTGTGCTTCACCACCGACGGGCGGTGCTACTGGCTGAAAATCTATCAGATACCCGAGGCCTCGCGCCTGGCCCGGGGCACCGCCATCGTCAACCTCCTCGAGCTCGACGAGGGGGAGAAGATAACGGCCGTGGTGCCGGTCCGCGACCTGTACGACAAAGAAAACTACCTCGTCATGGCCACGGCCCGGGGGATGGTGAAGAAGACCGAGCTCTCCGCCTTCGCCAACCCGCGCAAGGGCGGAATCATCGCCATCGGCCTGGGGTCCGACGATCGGCTGATAGGGGTGAGGCTGACCGACGGCCGGCAGCACGTCCTTTTGGCCACGCGCAACGGCCGGGCCGTCCGGTTCGCCGAGGTGCAGACCCGCCCCATGGGGCGCGCCGCCGGGGGTGTGATCGGCATCCGCCTGACCGAGCCCCAGGACGCCGTGGTGGGCATGGCCGTGGTGGACCCCGCCGGGGGTACATATTCCGAGATTCTGGTCGCCACCGCCAACGGCTACGGCAAACGGACGCCTCTGGAGGAGTACCCGCTGAAGAACCGGGGCGGCCTCGGCGTCATCAACATCAAGACCACACTGCGCAACGGCCCGGTGGTCATGACGCGCCTGATCGGGGGCGACGAGGAGCTTCTGCTCATTTCCGAGGGCGGGATGGTCACCCGCTACCCGGCCAGCGAGGTCTCCGTCATGGGGCGCAACACCCAGGGGGTGCGGCTGATGCGCTTTAAGGAGGGGGACGCCCTCTCCGCGGTGGCGGTTCTGGTGGAGGAGGAGGCGGTGGAGGCGGAAGAGGAGGAGGAGGAATAGAACAGGCCGGGGGGGCGTCGTGTGGAAAACGGGGGGGCGTTGTGCAGAAAAATGGCGGGCGCAGAGGCCCGCCTTCAAGTTCGTGAACGATGCGAAATCGAATCGTAGGGGGCGACCGTCCACGGTCACCCGCGGGCGGGTGTGGACACCCGCCCCTACGTTATCCAATCGGTGTCGGCTAGAAGCCCGCCTTGATGGCCCCCCAGGAGGTCTCTGCGACGTCATCGCCGCTCTCGCCTATGTACCAGTCGTGAAGGTCTTTAAAATCATCTAAAAATATGAGGTCCCCAATGGCTTTATAGAAGCCGAACGACGCGTAGTCGCCGGTATCCATCGGGCTAAACCAGGTGTCGAACACGGTGCCCTTGTTCGCTAACCCCTGAACACTAAACCAGGGCGAGAGGGTCTCGGCCCGGTACGGCGAGCCCGGGTGGGCGTCGGAGTTGCACTGCCAGTTCTCGCCGGACATGTCCCCGGTGACGTGGTCGGTGTCTATCTCCCACTCACCGGGCCTACCGTGCAGGTCCTGATACCAGCCGCCGCTGGAGAAGTCCTCGACACCGTAGCCCCCAGCTTGCAGGGGCAGGATGCTCTTCCCCTCGGCGATGACCTCCACGTTGTCAATCGCCCACCAACCCTGGGGGTCCACCTTGGTGCCGTACTCGAAGGCCAGGCAGCTCATGTTCCCGACCATGCCGGACATGTCAATGGACTGATGGCCGGTCACGTCGTCGGGGGAGTCCCAGGTAAAAATGTTGGTGTATTTGCCCTCGCCCCAATTGACGCCGCGGATTTCGATGATATGCAGGTGAAAGCCCTCGTCCACACCGATCAGGTTGGAGCGCCACACGAATACGATTTTAAGGTCTCTTACGCCGTAGTAGTCGTCGAGCATGAGGTCTAAACTACCGTAAGGGCCGTCGGTGTCCTCGAATGTGTGTACCAGGATGTCGTGGTAGTCGTCGTAGTCGAGGTATAGCTGGCAGTTATCGCCCGCGTCGGCGGTTTTCTGAGAGTAAGAGATACTCATCAAGACGCCGTCATAGCCGGAGAGGTTGATGGGCTGACCCATGTACCACAAAGAGGCGCAGTCGTTGGAGCCGTAGACGTTCAGGCCCTCGCGGTCGCAGCGGACCTCGCTTTCCCGGAATAGATACCACTTGGCGTTGTACTGCGTGGGCGGCTCAATTTCACCCACGGACACCGTCTCCCCGGCGAAGGCCGCCGCCGCGGCAAGAATGGCGATAACGACAAGGGGTTTCATCTCTTTTCCTCCTTAAAAAAATCGAGCAACCTCCGACGGGTTACTCAACTTCGGTCATGTAGATGTCGCGTGTAAAATTCTCGTGATAACCACTACTCCAAAGGATTGTCACCCCCCCCCCGCGAGTAACAGTGCCTTTCTCATTTTTAACCTCCATGAATGGTACTTAGGAACTACAACAAATAATTTAGCACATCAAAAGGGCCGCGTCAACCCGAGGGGAGATTTTTTCTACAAATAAAAACGGCGGGGAAAGGATTCCCCGCCCTACGGCATCGCAACCGGCGTGATGTAGGGCGGCCCCTCTGCGGGCCGCCGTGTATATAAAAAAGCGGCGGGGCGGGGATTAAAATCCCCGTCCTACATTCAGGCGTATGGCGATGGATAAAAAAACGGGCGGACCTGAAGGTCCACCCCTACGTCTACTTCACAACAACCACCGTCTCAATCGAACGCCCGGCCCGGCGAACCCGCGACGGCCGTCACCCCTGACCGCCGGCGCCGGCGGCGGCCATGCCGGTTTCGGGGAGGAAGAAGCGGGCGGGGTCCAGGTTGCGGCCGCCCTTGAGCACCTCGTAGTGCAGCTTGGGCCCCAGCGTCCGACCGGTGGTGCCCACGGCGGCGACGGCGTCCCCCCGCCGCACCTCGTCGCCGGGATGGACGTACACCCGGCTGAGGTGCGCGTACACCGTCTCGAAATACCCCCCGTGGTCAATCACGAGCTTCAGGCCGAAGTTGCCCTCGTGATCGGCGAAGGTGACCGTCCCGTCTGCCGGGGCGATGACCGGCGTCCCCGGCGGCGCGGTGATGTCTATCCCCCGGTGGAAGTAGTTGCGGCCGGTGAACTCGCTCATCCGGTTGCCGAACCCGGCGGTGACCCAGCAGTGCTCGCCGTCCACGGGTCGGACGCTGGGGGTGAAGCGCTGCCGGGCGGCGTCGGCGTCCAGGAACCGCTCGATGCCCCCCAGGGTGGAGGTCAGGTCCCCGGCCCGCTCGACGAGCCTCCCGATGGCCGTTTTCCCCGACTCGGCACCCGACTGGATGGCCTCCAGGGGGAGGCTGGACTCGAAGGCACCCAAGCGGTCCTCGAGCACGTCGGGGTGTTCCAGGGACAGCGTGGGGTGGAGCTCGATCAGCATCTCCTTCTTCTGTTCGAGCTGGGCCAGGGAGCGCTGGAGGTCCCCGATCTCCTGATCGAAGTACTCGAGCTGCTTGTCCTGGGTCTTCGTCCGCTCGTGCAGCTCCGCCAGCCGGTTCTCGTCCACCACCTTCTGGGCGTAGCTCACGCCCAGAATCACCAGGCCGGTGATGATGCCGACGGCCACGAGTCCGCCCAGCGTGATGAGCCAGTAGGGGAGGCGGATGTTGCGCATGTCCCCGTGGCTGTGGGGGACGACCTTTACCGAGATGCCGCGGTGGATGAAGGTGTGTAAGAAGCTCATGCTCAGTTGCGGCCGCGGCTCACCACCAGGGTGCCGCCCCGGAGGGTGACCCGGATGTGGGTGAGCCGGCCCGTCGGGGCCTCCACGACCTTGGTGGCCGTGGGAACCAGAACCAGACGCTGGAAGGTGTTCTTCAGGTAGCTGGCGCCGAAGGTGCTCGAGTGCCCCTCGTCGGCTATGTACTTGAGGGCGCGTTCGGTCACGTCCAGGTAGATGCGCTGGGCCCGGAGGAGCTTCTGCGCCTGGGGCAGGAGCTTGTCCTTGAGGATGTTGAAGCAGTCATCCTCGGTGAGGTGACGGAAGAGGATGATCTCGTCCACGTGGTTCAAAAAGTCGGCGCCGAGGTCCTTCTCCAACTCGAGGCGCACCTTGGTGGGATCGGAGAGGAAGTCGCCCGAGTCGGCGTAGCCCAGGGCCGCTTCCCTCTCCACGAAGGCTCCCCGAAGCGCGGTCAGGATGACGATGGTGTCGGCCAGGTGGACCCGGCTGCCGGAGCTGTCCTGATTCCACCCCTGGGAGATGACCTTGCGGACCCACTCCCGGGTGTCGGGGTGGGCCTGGTCTATGTTGTCGAACATCACCACGGAGTTGGGCTGCTGGTGGATGAAGTTGACCAGCGTAGGTCCCTCGGTTCCGGCGAGCTGGGCCAGCTCCTTCTCGGGGTCGAGCTGTCCCAGGCGGAAGTCCAACAGGGCTCCCTCTTCGCCGAAGAAGAACTCCGAGATGGACTTGGCCATCTTGGTCTTGCCGCTGCCCGCCGGGCCGATGAACAGAAACACCCCGTCCGGCCTCGAGGCGTGGAGGTCGAACTTGCTCTTGGCGTAGCGGATGACGCCGGCGATTCTCCGGACGGCGTCCTCCTGTCCAATGACCCGATCGAGGAGGAACTCCTCCAGGCGGCGGTACTTCTCGCGGAAGTCGGCGGTGATGCCCGGCGAGTGGATGCCGGACATCTCGGTGACGGTCTCCTCGATCTGGGCCAGGCGGACCTGGGGCTCGTTGTCCTTGCCGCCGCGGGTGAGGTATGTCCGGGCGCAGGCCTGGTCCAGGACGTCTATGACGGCGTCGGGGAACCGGCGCTCGCGCAGGAAAGAGCCGGCGAGACGGACGCTCCCCTCGAGGGCCGCCCGGGTTATCTTCACCCCGTGGTAGGCCTCGAGCTCGGCGGCGGTGTTCTCCATCATCTTGAGCGCGGTCTTTTCGTCCGGCTCGTTGACGCGCACCAGGGCGAACCGCCGCCCCAGGGCCGGATCGCTCTCCACGTAGTTGTAGTACTGCTCCGTCAGCGTGGCGGTGATGACGGTGACCTGGGGGTTGACCAGAAGCGACTTGACCACGTTGGCCAGCGCCGGGTTGAAGTTGCCGTTCTCGTCTATGACGTAGCGGTGTATGTCGTCCAGGAAGAGGAGGGTTTTGCCGTCGGCGGCCTCGCCCTCCAGCTCGTTGACCCGGGCGGTGAAGGAGGGCAGGTCGTTGATTCCGGCGAACATGCGGTCCGGGTGGATGTGGATCAGCCGCAGCCCCCGCAGGCGCTCGGGAACCTCCCCGGCCGCCAGCCGCAGGGCGAGCTGCTCCACGATGGTGCTCTTGCCCACCCCGGGAGGCCCGATGAGCAGGGGATCGCGCTTCTCCTTGTGCAGGAGGATCTCGACCAGACGGTCCACGTCCTTTTCGCGGCCCACCCGAGGTGCGATTTTTCCCTGGGCGGCCATCTGCACCCAGTCCTCGCCGATGGAGTCGAGAAGCGATTCTTTCCGGGCCTCCCAGACGTCGGGATTCACGGTGAGCAGATCGGCGAACCCGTCGGGCTCGACGCCGGTTTTCGCCAGAAAGTCGCGCACGGTCTTCCCGCCGCGGCGGACGAGGGACACGGTCAGATGGTAACTCTCCACCGCCTTGGACTGCTGGAGGGTCGCCAGCTCGACGGCGCCCTTCACGACGGTCTGCGTCTCGTCGGAGAGCGGGACTTCGCCGGTGCGGGCGGGGTCGGGCGCGTCGGAAATCAGCGCCTTTTTCGCGCCTGCAAGCATCGTCTTCACATCGAGGCCCATACCGGTGAGCCGCTCCTTCTCGGTGACCACGAGGGCCGCCAGGAGCTGTCGCGGCTCGAGGGATTTGTCCGCCGGGACGTAGCCGTTGGCCTCGAGGAAGACGGCCTTGGATGAATCGGCGAGCGGGAGTTTCTTCAAGGATCGCCCCCTTTTTTTTATCCGCGTCCGGGTTGAGCGTCACATGTGTGTCAGGAATCTTCGACCTCGCTCGGCCGCGCATCCTTTTCTTCCGGCGCCGCCGGCCGACCCGCCCCGATCCGATTCAGCTCCGCCTCGAGGGCGTCAATCTTTTTCCGCTGACGGCGCAGGTCGTGCCGGAGGTCGTTGAGCTTGAAGTCCAGGGTCTGGAGTATCCAAAACTCGTAGTGGTTTATCCTGGCGTTCTGGTTGATGGACCAGGCGAGCTTCAGGGATATAAGAAGGATGCCGCTTTCGAGGGAGACGGTCGCCAATTTACCTTGGCCGAATATGCTCCAGGCGAAGAAGCCGATGGTCGCGATGAGCCAGACGACGGTCAGGGCTTTCTCCCAGGTGCGCCGTCCGAAAATGAGCTGTTGGGGCTCCTCGATCCTCCAGCACGGGGCGCTGGACCCCGGTTCCGCGGGGGGAGTTTAGTCAATTCGTTCACGACCGCCGCGAGCGACGCCGTTTCAGGGTAATAGATAGAAGTAACTTGTGCGTACGCAGGACGGCGCGCGGCGGCTTGGGACCCTCATTCATTCGTGGCGCCCCGGGACGTGGTTCGGGGTGATTATAGAGGCAAACGCCCCGAGGGTCAACGGGTCAATCCGCCGCTCGAACGTGCGATTCCTTTTAAAATGCGCCGGAAAACGGTTTTTTCTCCGCGGAATGAAGGGTCGGCCGTAAAAAAAACTTTGTCGAAGACACCAAAACTGTCGAAGGTTCGGGTTGGTGCCGAGAGCCGGACTCGAACCGGCACGGGCTTTCGCCCGGCGGATTTTAAGTCCGCTGCGTCTACCCATTCCGCCATCCCGGCAGGGACCGGGGCGATTATAGCACCGCCGGGCGGCATCCGCCACGGGACACACGACCGGGGCGAGGGCTGCTTTATTCCCCCTCCCCCCTTTGGAGGGAGGGCTGGGGAGGGGGGCGGAACTGGCGGGGACGGAGCCCCGCCCCTACGTCATCGCAATTCGCGGGCGACCGCAGAGGGTCGCCCCTACATCATCGCAATTTACGTTGCACGGGCCGGGTCGAGGGCTGGGGGCAAAGCGGCCTCCCTCTCCCTGTGGGAGAGGGATTAAGGGTGAGGACTACCTTAAAAAAACGGGCCGACCTGAACGGCGCGCCGTCGGTCGGCCCCTACGTCATCGATAATGGCTCACAAAAAAAAGCCGCCCTTTCGGGCGGCCTTTATTTGCGACCGGTGCTATGGTCTTTGAAAGCTGGTAGGGACCGTCTTCCGGTTTCGGCCTTTAAGCAATTAGCATATAATGCTAGCTAATAAAGCAAACAGTGAAGAACTGAGTAAACCTAAAAATATCCATCTAATAACTCTAAACCATTTATTTCTTTGTAATAACCACCACCAGAACCGAAAACTCTTATATTCTACAATAAAATCTATATAACTTAATTGTTTCTGTTTAAATTCATCATTAAATAATGAATAATCATGTGAGTTATCAATTCTACAAGATATCCTTTCATATACTCTTAATAAAAAAGTCAACTTTTTTCTCGATAAATATGTTAATTTCCATTTGCCGGTGAATGCTGGCTCCTGTTTTATTGTTTGTCCAATACTGCTCTTCACAGGAGTCTTTAATGCTACGTTTTCAACAGGAATTGCAAAATGTAAAATTTCTTTTATTAATTGATGAGATTTCTTGAACCATTTATCGCGCTCTTCTCTACTCCCAAAGAAGTTTCGACAAACTACACGAAAAGAGCAGTATACCTTATGCTTTCTCTTTTCTCGTATAGGATAAAATAATTTTAAATCTCTAATTTCTGCAACAACTCCCGTAGCACGTTTAACTAATCTCGTTAAGTTATTATGGAAAACTCCAGTAAAATCACCATCTGCCGAGATTTTCATGATTTTCCTCCCTAAAAAGATTGTAACACAGATAATCTTATTACAACTTCATAAAAAAAGCCGCCCTTGGTGGGCGGCCTTTTGGGTGCTATGGTCTTTGAAAGCTGGTAGGGACCGTCTTTTGGTTCCGGCCTTTATTCGCCCAAAAAGGGCGGGTGACGCGATCGACCTGGAAAGGGGTTTTTAGAGGACTCCTCTAATCCGGCCGTTTATTGAGGAACTCGTTAGAGCCCCTCCGACCGGCCCCCTCACCTTAGAAAGGAGGTGATCCAGCCGCACCTTCCGGTACGGCTACCTTGTTACGACTTTACCCCCCTTACCGAACACACCTTCGGCCGCTCCCTCCTTACGGTTGGGTGACGGACTTCGGGTGCACCCGACTCGGGTGATATGACGGGCGGTGTGTACAAGACCCGGGAACATATTCACCGCGGCATGCTGATCCGCGATTACTAGCGATTCCTCCTTCATGGAGTCGAGTTGCAGACTCCAATCCGAACTGAGGCCGGCTTTCTGGGATTTGCTCCACCTCGCGGCTTAGCTACCCTTTGTACCGACCATTGTAGCACGTGTGCAGCCCTGGGTGTAAGGGCCATGAGGACTTGACATCATCCCCACCTTCCTCCGGTTTGTCACCGGCAGTCTCGTTAGAGTGCCCAGCCGAACTGATGGCAACTAACGACGAGGGTTGCGCTCGTTGCGGGACTTAACCCAACATCTCACGACACGAGCTGACGACAGCCATGCAGCACCTGTGCACGGGCTCCGAAGAGGGGCGCTGTTTCCAGCGATTTCCCGTGCATGTCAAACCCAGGTAAGGTTCTTCGCGTTGCTTCGAATTGAGCCACATGCTCCACCGCTTGTGCGGGTCCCCGTCAATTCCTTTGAGTTTCAGTCTTGCGACCGTACTCCCCAGGCGGGGCACTTAATGCGTTAACTTCGGCACCGGGGGGGTCGATACCCCCGACACCTAGTGCCCATCGTTTACAGCGTGGACTACCAGGGTATCTAATCCTGTTTGCTCCCCACGCTTTCGCGCCTGAGCGTCAGTGTGCGTCCAGAAAGCCGCCTTCGCCACCGGTGTTCCTCCTGATATCTACACATTCCACCGTTACACCAGGAGTTCCGCTTTCCTCTCCGCCACTCTAGCCAGGCAGTATCGAAGGCAGTTCCCAAGTTGAGCCTGGGGATTTCACCTCCGACTTACCTAACCGCCTGCGCGCCCTTTACGCCCAGTGATTCCGGACAACGCTCGCCCCATACGTATTACCGCGGCTGCTGGCACGTATTTAGCCGGGGCTTCCTCTGGAGGTACCGTCAGTGCGCCGGGGTATTATCCCGTCGCCCCTTCTTCCCTCCTGACAGAGCTTTACAACCCGAAGGCCTTCTTCGCTCACGCGGCGTCGCGTCCTCAGACTTTCGTCCATTGGGAACTATTCCCGCCTGCGCCTCCCATAGGGGACTGGCCCTTGTCTCAGTGCCAGTGTGGCCGTACACCCTCTCAGGCCGGCTACCCATCGCAGCCTTGGTGAGCCGTTACCCCACCAACAAGCTAATGGGACGCGGGCCCCTCCCGACCCGGTAGCATGCAAGCAGAGGCCACCTTTGACCGCCGGTCATCCGACCGGCTGCCGCATTCGGTATTAGCTCCCGTTTCCGAGAGTTATCCCCAGGATCGGGGCAGGTTACCCACGCGTTACTCACCCGTTCGCCACTCTACTAGGTTCCCGAAGGAACCGTTCGCGTTCGACTTGCATAAGCTTAAGCACGCCGCCAGCGTTTGTCCTGAGCCAGGATCAAACTCTCCGAAGTGAAAAACAAGACGCATCGCGTCTTATCTTCGGGTCATTATTTTGGGCCCGAAGGCCCACCTGGCGCGTCACCAAACCAAAACCATCGGAACGATCGAGTGGTACTCGGGCTCGGGGTCAAAAACCCCTCGCCCACCTACCAACTTTCAAAGAACATAGCACCTTCTTCGGGCTTTCGGTGAGCACCGATGCGCTCCCGCGTGCTATTCGCGCCCTCGCCTTCGAGGTTCCCCCCGCAGGCGGACAGTAAGTTACACCATGTTCACCCCTTTGTCAAGGGAGAAGATTCCAAAAGGACCGAATTATTCTGCCGACTCCCCACCACCGGCATCTCCGCGATAAATGCAATTTTCCTCAAGGGTCCCGAGTAATTTTTTCCTTGCACTCCGGGCCCAGGTTTGATAGTAATAGATGGAAACTGGGAGGGCGCCGGGCATGGAACTCATCGACAAAATCCGCTACCTGGTCAACCGCGACGACGCGACGGCCTTCCTGGCCACGGGGGACCCGCAGGACGCCCGCCTCGAGGTCTGCATCATGAACTCGGCGCGGATGCACGCCGACGACACCATCGCCTGCGCCCTCGTCGCGGCCCCGCACACCTACGAGAACCTGTTGAAGACCAAGAAGGGCCTCCTGGTCGTTTTGGGGCCGGCCAAGGACCCGCGCCACATCTACGGCGCGCGCGTCCACCTCGAGCTCCTCGCCGACTTCACCGAGGGCGAGGAGTACCACGAGATGCAGGAGTTCGTCAACCAGTACTTCGGCGACTACCCCGTCTCCCACCGCCTCCTCTTCCGCGTGGTGAGCGCCGAGCCGAGTTGGGAAGTCTGAGCCGGGTCGGGAAGTTTTTCGGACGGGCGGTGCATCCGCCCTTTTTCTTGGAGGGACTTTGGTGAGAAACTGCATCGCGCTTTTAATCGCCCTCGGTCTCTGTCTGGCCTTCGCCTCCTGCGAGGAGGAGAGAACCGACGGGGAGGCCACCGAGGGGGAGGCCACCGTCGAGGAAACGCCAGCCCCGGCCTACGCCGTCGGGGACACCGTCTGGGCCACCTACTACGACCCCCGGTACGTGACGGCGTTGACCTGGGAGAAAACCACGGTGGCAGCCGTCGAGGGTGACACCGTCACCGTGGAGTTCCAGGGCTTTTTGAACGATGGCGAGCAGGATACCCGGGCCGTCGAGTGGATCTACCCCTATGTGGAGGTCTGGAAACCCGAGAAGGCCATCCTCGGCGCGACCGTGGTCGTCGAGCCGCCGGGCACCTGCTTCGTCGCCTACCCGGGCGTGATCCAGGGGGTCGAGGAGGGAATCTACACGGTGGGGTACGAGGTGGACGGCATCCCCCACACCGACGACTTCACCCTGGCGGAGCTCCACTAGCGGACCGCCGCCGGGCGCCGAACACCTTGAAACGACACGGCCGTTGAGGTATAGTTGCCGGGCTCTTCCGGACCGGGGAGCCCGTCAAGGAGAGCCCGACCCTGCATCCGGCAGTCACATTCGCCGTCTCCTTCGCCGCCGGGCTTCTCGGCGTCCTCGTCGCGCGGACGGTCGCCCGCCGCTGGAAAATCCACAACGAGCCCAACCCCATCGTCGAAACCCACACCCAGCCGGTGCCCTACCTCGGGGGCGTCGGCGTCTTCATCCCCTTCCTCGTCCTCCTCTTCGCTTTTTTCGGCGCGCCCTGGTGGGTGGTGCTGCTGGCGGCGGTGGCCGGGACGCTGACCTTCCTGGGCACCTTCGACGACCTCCGCCCGGTGAAGGTGATGGTGAAGTTCCTGCTCGAGGTGGCGCTCATCGCCCTCTTTTACCCCCTCTTCGTCCACGTGCTCGACCCGCGCCCCGACGTCGTACTCATCATCCTGGGCGCCGTCGGAATAGTCGTCCTGGGCAACGGCTTCAACCAGATAGACGTGCTGGACGGCCTGGCCTCGGGGGTGAGCTTCTTCATCTGCCTGGCCCTCTTCGTGATGTACCAGTCGCCGTCGTCCTCGGGCACGCTCATTGACCTGGCGGTGGCGCCGTTGATCCTGGCCGGGCTCCTCGGCGGATTCCTCGTCTTCAACCGGCCGCCGGCTTCCATATTCCTCGGCGACGGCGGCAGCCTGCCGCTGGGGTTCGTGGTCAGCATCTTCCTCGCCATCTGGATTTTCGACGCCTACCCCTGGAGCGTGCAGGAGATCGTGGTGGCGGTATCGGTGATGAGCCCGGTGATTTTCGAGGTCCTCCTGGTCTCCTTCCACCGCTCCAGGCGCGGTTGGTCCGTGTTCCAGGGCTCGCCGGACCACTTCGCCCTGCGCCTGGTACGCGCCGGGTGGAAGGTCCCCCGGGTGCTCCTGACCGCGCTGGGGGTGTGCGCCGTCCTGGCCGCCTCGGTGGGCCTGCTGTGGCTTCCCTCGCTCTTCTCCTGGATTTTCTCCGGGGTGCTTTTCGTCTTCTACGGCGTGGCGTTCTGGCTTCTCTCCAAGATAAAAGTCCCCGGGATAACCAAGTAGGTCCGCCCGTCGCCGGACGACCGACCGACAGGGGCGGTTTTTTTTCAAAAAAATGAAGCCCGTCATCGTCATCGGGGCCGGTCTGGCCGGACTGGGCGCCGCCCACCGCCTGGGTGGGCGCGCGATTATTTTTGAAGCCGCCGACCGCGTGGGCGGCATCTCCCAGACCGTCACCTACGACGGCTTCAGCTACGACTTGGGGCCCCACGTCCTCTTCTTCCGCTCGGCCGCCAGCCGGGAATTCTGCGAGCGGCTCCTCGGGGGCGAGTGGACCCGCCAACCGCGCCGCGCACGCATCACCATCGGCGACGAGCGCATCTCGTATCCCATCCAGGAGGGATTCGTCCGGTCGCCCGTCTTGAAGAGGCGCTACCTGCCGGGTCTGCGCCGCGCGGGGAGGACCGAGCCCGCCTCGCCGACCTTCACCGAAATCGCCCGCGCCCAGTACGGCGAGGTCCTGGCGAAGGAATTTTTCACCGACTACAACGCCAAGCTCTGGCGCTACCCGCTGGACGGGATGGATCCGGAGTGGGCCCGGAAATTTTTGCCCAAATTCCCCCGCCGCGGCCTCTGGCTCGTCTCCCTGGGCTTTACCCCCAGGCGCGGGCCCAACGCGGGTTTCCACTACCCGCGCACGGGCGGCATCGGCTCCCTGGCCCACCGCATGGCCGAGACCGTCCCCGGCGAGCTCCGGCTGCGCACCGTCGTAAAGCGCGTCCACACCGGCGAGCGTTGGGTCGAGACCGGCGACGGCGAGCGCCACCCCTACCACGCCCTGGTGTCCACCCTACCCCTGCCGCGGCTGGCGAAAATCGCCCCGGACCTACCCGCGGAGATGGTCGAGGGCGCTGGTGACCTGCCCTGCGTCGGCACCGCCTTCGTCCATCTGGGCCTGAAAAAACCCCGGCCCGACGACGACTCGCACTGGGAGTATTTTCCCGACCCGGGCCTCGCCTTCCACCGCCTGCACGTCCCGGAGAATTATTCGCCGGACATGGTACCCGCGGGGCGCGGCTCCGTAGTGGCCGAGGTGTCGTACATCCACACGGAGCGGCCGGACCTCGACGCCCTCACCTCCCGGGTCATCGCCGACCTCGTAAAAATCGGGCGCATCGGCGGGGAGGATGAAATAATCGCCCGGGACGCCCGGGCCTTCCGCTACACCTACTCCTTCCAGACCACGGCCGCCGAAAGGGTCCGCCTGGCCCTGCGGGACGAGCTGGTCCGTCGGGGGGTGCACCTGGCCGGGCGCTACGCCCGCTGGGAGTACCTCCACATGGACCAGTCCATCGTCGGGGGCTTCGAGGCCGCCGACGCCTGCCTGTCGGGGTGATACCCTTTGCGATGATGTAGGGGCGGACCTTCAGGTCCGCCCGTTTTTTTACAAGGCAGCCCTCACCCTTAATCCCGTCGGCGCGCCGCTCCCACAGGGAGAGGGAGACCATTTTCGCTATGTTAAATGTAGGGCGGGGACTTTAGTCCCCGCCGTTTTCACGCCTTACCCTCACCCTGACCCTCTCCCTTAAAGGGAGAGGGGACCACTACACTTACCCGACAGAGTAAACAATTCAAGGTAAAAAAGACCGGCCCCGGGCCGGTCTTTCGATACGTCGGCGTACTACCGGAACAGCGCCTTGATGTACCCGAACGATGACGTATACACGTCGGAGGGCTGCGTGCCCACCAGGCAGAACGCGGCGTCGGCGTCGGTGCCGATCTCGCACCACGATTCATCCTCGTACCGCCAGGCCCACGAGTCGTTGGATTTACCTGCGTTGATCGTCAGGTTGCGACAGTCCCGCTCGTCCAGCATCCGCCAGGCGAACCAGTAAGTGGTCCCCGAATAGGCGTTGAACCGGTTGTCGGGATCCAACTCCACACAGACCTGGTACACGATTCGGGCACTCAACAGGTCTCCCGTGGCGATGATGTCCAGATCATCCGCCGGTACGGAAATCTCCCAGACCGGTTTGTCCGAGAGGCGTTCGGTGTAGATCCGGAGCTCGAACTCACCGGACGGCAAAGACGCGCCCCTGTCGCGTGTGAGCTGGCAACTGAAACTTTCCACGACGCAGTCGAACTCGGGAGTGAAATCGTCGGCGATCCAGCTGTCGTAGGCCGATCCGAACTGAACGTACGTCACGCCCCAGGATCCCGGCGAGCCGAGCTGGTTCAGGAGTGCGGTTCCACCCGCAGCGGCGATTGAAGCAATCAGGCAGACGACAGCCGTCGCTACATTGATTATTGTTATCTTTTTCATCTCATCCCCTTGCAATAGTAGTACATGAGAAATTGACCCTCTTCAATCACCCGGAGCTGATCCGTTCCGGGTCCGACCGACGTCCTTGGTCGGTCCCACCGCGGCTACCACACGGCCCGCATCACCCACCAGGGCTCGGGCTCCTCCACCTCGGTCAGGGTCCGCGACCCCTTCGGCTCCTCCGAAGTGAAATAGCACACATCCTCGCCGGGGGTGCTTCCGCTGACCCATAGCTCGACCTTCCGCGGGTCCCGTTCCTCGTGCCAGCGCCGGAGGAAACCGGTCACGTCTGCGGTGACCCACACAGGCTCTTCGGGCCACAGCCCGTCTCCGCCTACCGCGAAGGTCGGCCAGGGCGGGGTCCGCCACATCCGGCCGCTCGCTTCCCAATCGTCGTGAACCAGGAGGAAAACCACGTTGATGACCTTTTTTTACGGTGGGATGCACTCTTTCCAAACTCGGTACTCTATGCCTTAGCAAATACCGTACCCGCCAGCGCCGATAAACGAAT